>Ga0208360_1000025_pt1 | contig 69116 bp, 78 predicted proteins | sample LakMenE27Jul10ns_FD_150739 | JGI IMG/M metagenome (GOLD analysis project Ga0208360, IMG submission 150739) | Freshwater microbial communities from Lake Mendota, WI - 27JUL2010 deep hole epilimnion ns (SPAdes) | ecosystem: Environmental > Aquatic > Freshwater > Lake > Epilimnion/Euphotic zone ...
GCCGGCCAACAAGCCCCTCGAGTGGACAGGCCACCACCAGCAACCAGCTTCGCCACCCCATGCTCCTTGCCTGCCACTCAGGGGCAGCGTTCGAAGGATGGCTAAGCTACTCGACAAGTCTTTCGGCCAGGAGTACCAAGATATGACTATCAAAAATGTTTCCGGTTTGAATATGAATCGACGAGGTGGTTATCTGGTTTGCAATCAAAGATTAAGATTTGACTTATCACACGGGAAGAGCGTGCAGAATCACATTTTTGGTTCACCACCTCATCGGCCTTCACTTTGGAGGCCGGATGAAATTGAGAGGACAGTGCTTGTAAAGCGATCAGGAAAGTCTCAAATAAACTGTATCAGTTTAAAGGCTCAATCAATTTCAGATTATACTTGCCTAATTATACTCGCAGAAGCTGCGGGAGGGCTTTGCGAATGACATCAAATCAAAACCGCTATCTATTTAGTCTAATAAGCCTATTGAAGTCTATAGAAAGGTTTTTGTCAAGGCCCATAGGAAGTCTCGTGGTGCCTATCTTCGCGGCCCTTCTATCAGGTTGCATTATATTAGCAATTGAGTACAAAAGCGGGCTATTTCAAGCCCCTTCCTCCAAGTCTTATTCTGAAGTAACACCTTTGTGGTTATTTTTATCAACTTTTACGGTCATTGAAGTAGTATTATCTTTTCGAAGGATTTGGCATATCCGCCTGAGTTCTGACAAATACTTTCGGGAGGAGTTTTCCTTAGCTGCTCTATCCCTATTCTTTTGGTTGAGCGTTGCATTGACACTGTCAGTTCAGGGCTCATTAATGGTTTGGTACCCAATCGTAGCAGCATTCCATACTTTGTCAGGCAAGAAAATAGCTATACCAGCTTTCGCATGGGAGGGCGTAGGCCTCTTGAGTTTAATCTTAGTATTATCTTATATGATAGCAAATAGTTGGCATCAGAACTGGAATGGTCTTACGAGCACCAAACAGCATGAGAATGATCAGAGAAGCGAGTCTTTTGGCATTTTGGCTGAAGGCATGCGTGAGTTGATCCGATTCCTCGTCTCGAAGACGAGCTTAGAAAGGTTTACAGAAACCGATATTATTCAGTCACTTGGTCACCTAGAACAGTCTGAGGACTATATATCTCAAGCCTGGAAAGATCAGTCACGTGAACTTCTTAGGCTCACCACTTCATCTTATGATTTTAATTCGGATTTTGGCTGGCATGACAAGCAGGGTTGCTGGGTAGGTCTAAATATAGACACGCAAAAGCTAGTTTTGCTCTTTCCAGTTCATGCTTCGTTAATGAACAAAGATATAGAGAGACTATTGCTGTATTCCGAAAGTATTGCTAATGCTCATAACCAAGAAATAGATGAGCTGATAGTTGCTTTTAGGGAAAAAGGAGATAAATCAATGACTCCTGTTGACCTTTACCCACAAATACGATTTGAAACGGAACAAGATCTTATTGCTAGGCTAGTCAATTTTACAGACTATTTCAATGATATTCGCAAGCGTGTTGAAGTCCAAACACTTGCAGAGTCAAGTTTGACTTTAAGAGATGTTTATGTTCCTTCTCAATTGTTAGAATCTGATGAAAAGAGTGCAGATAATGATCTTGAGAATTACTTGCGAGTATGGAGTGCCGAGCCCAGCCAGCGACAAATTGCATTGTTGGGAGAGTATGGACAAGGTAAAAGCTCGGCAGCGCTAATGTTTACCTATCATTTAATTAATGAGCGCCTGCAAACACTCCATAGAATTCCTATTCTTATCGAGTTGCGTGGAAAAAGTCCAAGAGATTTAAGACCACTTGAACTTTTTGGTGCTTGGGCTTCTCAATACAGAATAGATCCACAAGCTCTAATGCGCCTTCATATTAGTGGCCGCCTAATCCTAATTTTTGAAGGCTTCGATGAAATGGCATTAATTGGTAATGATGAGTTAAGGCTGAGGCACTTCACATCCTTGTGGAAGTTTTGCTACCCAAATGCAAAAATTTTAATCACTGGAAGGCCGAATTTCTTCTTAGATGATACAGAAATGAAGAGGGCTCTAGGAATTATATCGCCAATTAGTGATAGACCATACTGTGAAGCGATACGACTAGAACCATTTTCCATCGATCAAATTCAACAGGCACTGAGGGCCCATAAGCCTTTAGTCAGAGATCAGATCTGCACACTTGCTAAACATTCGGATCGCTTCTTCGAGATAGTTGCAAGACCATCCCTGCTTCATGTAGTGGCTCAGATGTGGGAGATAGAAAGGCTGCATGACAAAGCCGAGTTACTTAGTTCGGCTTATGTTATGGGTTGTTTTGTTCGAAGCAGCTACCGCCGTCAAGGCCTCAAATTGAAGGGTTCTAGAGACTTTATGGCGCTGAACAGTTCTGAGCGCGATTACTTTATGTGTGGAATCGCAGCCTACATGGTGACGAAAGAGTTTAGTAACCAAATTCCTAAAGAGCATCTTAATCGGCTGATTATCAATTTAACTGACTCTATGCCAAATTCTGTGTCTGCATCCTCTTCGGTCATTCTTGACGAGGACAGAAGACCTCTTAAGTCACGTCTTCAAGAACCTAATGATATTGAGCATGTTATAACAGACGTACGTACCTGCGGTCTATTGGTGGATGATTTATCTGCACCAGGTACATTTAAGTTTGGCCATAAGTCATTCATGGAATACTTATTTGCTTTAACAGTTAAGGACTTTATCTTGGATTCACGATCGGAGAAAGCGAGGGCCATTCGAAAAGTTACTTGTTTCCCTGTAGTCTCTATTCTTTATCTTCCTGTATCTTTTGGCTTCCTCTCAGAATTAATTGGAACTGACGCTGCTACGAAGAAAACCCCTAATTATAAAGACCCACGTAACGAGCGCGCTACTTCCCTTCGGCTTCTTAAGGTCATATCAAACTCAAGTAATTTTTTTGACTTTTCTTTGTTCCGTTTTCATTTATTTAGATTTTCGTATGAGAAATCTGCAAAAGGCTGTAATATTACCATGCGTAAATTTATTGAGGCTACATCACCTAGGATTATGTCAGCATATTTTGTACTGATTCTTAGTATTTATATACTTGTAATTGGAAGGTACATGCATCGGTATAATGTACTCGTTGTCACAATGTTTTCTACATGTTTTTTATATTTCAATCTCTTTCTTATGAGTAAAACAAGACTGACTGTATTGCTCAAGCTCCGTCTATGGAACTCTATATGCAAAGAATTGCTTATAGACGATAAAGCCTTGCATAAAGTGGCTGGGACATTCGTTTTGCCTTGGACCGGGAATCAACCATTCGATTACTTTCTCGTGCAGAAAGCAAACTATAAGATGCAGAAAGATATTTGATTAAACTCCAATACTCCAGAATGTATTCCACATTCTTTAGATATGCGCAAAGCGGCCACCATGCCTTGTCGCCATCGTCAAGGTGATCTCCCATCTGGTTCAAAGACTTGACGTTAATGTGAGCCAGGAGGCGGTGGCTGGACGAGTGTGACTTTTGAAGCGAATGGCCGCAGCCGTTCTTCATTGAGAGGCGACACTTCGAACAAGCCCCTCGAGTGGACAGGCCTCCATCGTTGTCAATCTCCGTTCTAAGCTCATTGCCTCCCACTCAGGGGCAGCGCTCGAAGAACTGCTGATCAATGCCAGCAGGCACCCCTCAGGGAACCAGCCCCGCCCAGTGCAGGAAGGTGTCGCCGCTGAGGGCCTCGATCAGCAGCACCGCCGCGAAGCCGATCATGGCGAAGCGGCCGTTGACCCGCTCGGCGTAGCCGCTCCAGCCGAAGGCCGGCACATCGCCGGTGGTGGCGCTGGTGGCCTTCACAGGGTCCTCAGCAGCGCTGCTGGATGCGGCGGGAGCGGGGGAAGCGGCATCGTCGCCCGCTAGGGGCTCAACCGGAGAAACGGGGTCGGGCATCGGATCAGGTGGGTCGGACAAAGCTATAGCCGGCGGCCGGCAACAGGCGCCAGGCGCCGCTGCCATCGAGCTCCAGCACGGTGTCGTGGTAGTCGACCAGGGTGGGGCGGTGGCCCACGCTCACGAAGGCCACATCCCGCTGCACCAGCAGCTCATAGAGCACCTTCTCGGTGGTCACATCGAGGGCGCTGGTGGCCTCATCGAGCACCGCGAAGCGGGGTGCATTGAGCAGTAGGCGAGCGAAGCCCAGGCGCTGCTGCTCCCCCAGCGAGAGCAGGCGGGGCCAATCCTGTTTGATGTCGAGGTCGGGGTAGCGGTGCACCAGCTCCGGCAGCCGCACCTCCTCGAGCACGTGACGCAGCTGGTCGTCGCCGAAGCGCTCCGGGGGCTGGGGATAGCAGAGCTGCTCCCTGAGGCTGCCCAGCAGCATGTAGGGCTTCTGGGGGATGAACATCAGCTCGCCCACAGGCGGGCGCTGCACAGTTCCGGCGGCCGGTTCCCACAGGCCGCTCACCAGTCGCAGAAACGACGTCTTGCCGCAACCGGAGGGCCCCACCACCAGCAGGCGCTGCCGCGGCCCCACCGTGAGGCTGAGGTCGCGGATCAGGGTGCGATCGGTGCGGGGCGGCACCAGATCCACGTGGCTCACCAGGATCGATTCGGGGCCGCGGTCCTGATCGGCACCCGCCGCCGCGCCGGCCACCGTGCCTTGCTGGGCGGCGATGCCCTCCACCTTGCTCTGGAAACCCTCCAAACGGCTGATCGAGGCCGAGAAGGCGGCGAGGCGGTCGATGTTGTTCACGATGTAACTCACCGAGTACAGCACCTGAGAGAAGGCGATGCTGGCCTGGCCGAATACACCGAAATCCACCTGCTTGGCGAAATAGATCGGCGCAATCACCAGCCAGGGCAGGAAGCGCGAGAAGTAGTCATAGGAGCGCTGGATCACATTGATGAGGGCCTCCCAGATGATCAGGCGGTTGTAGTTGCGAATCGCGCCACCGAGGCGCCTTTCTCCTTCATGGGCCTCCTGCTGCTCACCGCGGTAAAAGGCGATCGATTCAGCGTTGTCGCGGATATGAACAAGCCCGTAGCGGAAATCGGCTTCCAACTTGAGCTGCTGATAATTCAGATTCACCAGCTTACGGCTGGCGAAAACAACCACCGCCGTGCCGGCCACAGAATAAATAAGCAGCCAGAGGGCGAGCGTGTGGTTGATGCTCCAAAGCACAATGATGAAGCTGAAAAAGGTGAGCAGCGCCGAGATGATCTCCACCGTCACGCTTAGGCTGGTGGCGGTGAAGCTGGCCGTGTCCTGAGAAATCCGCTGGTCGGGGTTGTCGATCTCCTCCTGGCTTTCGTCGTTGGGATTGAGAACGTAGTAGGCCCGGTTGCTCATGTAGCGCTGCAGCAGCCGGCTGCTCAGCCATTCGCGCCACATCAAACCCAGCTTGGGAATCAGGTAGCTCTGGATCGCTCGGATCGGCAGGGCCAGCACCAGGCAGAAGGCATAGATGCCCACCGTTTTCCAGAAGCCGTCCTGGTCGTAGGCCACCAGGGTGTTATCAACATTGCGGGCGACAAAACTGATGCCCACATTGATGCCGTTGATCACCAGGATCAGCAGGATGATCACGCCGAGCAGCAGCCACGGCAGCCAGCGACCCTGGCGCAGGCGACCGCGGAACCACCAGAAGACCACGGCACCGGCCGTCGCCAGGGCCATGATCACGGGCCCCGCCGGGCCCTTCCAGAGGGCTGCCACCTGCTGGGGCACGCCGGGCAGGAAGCGACTCTGCAGCTCGGGGATCAGGGCGCCACTCAACCCCACCGCCGCCGTGAGCAGCAGCAGGGTGACCCCCACCACCACAGCCACCAGAGCCAGGATCAGCAGTAGGAACTGGGCGCCGCTGGCGGATTGACCGTTGGCGTCGAGGGGCAGGAAGTAGGGCTGGGCCAGGCGCTGCAGCTTGCCCAGCTGCTCACGGAGGGCCTTCAAGGGGTTCAAGGGGGGCCGGCGGGCGTATGACCGGCATTGTCGCCGCTGGGGGTGCGCTGGCGGCGTCAGGCGGGATGCTTCCGGATCAGGAATCGGCGCAGCCGCCGTTCATGGGCTGAGGGCGGCAGCTGGTCTTCGGTGGCGACCGGCCAGGGACAAGCGTGCTGGCTGCATCACTCCTCTCTCAGCCCGGCGGCCAGGCCAGGGGCCGGCCGCCGATCACATGCACATGCAGGTGGAACACGGTCTGACCCGCCTCGGCGCCGCTGTTGATCACGGTGCGCCAGCCCTCCAGGCCCTCCTGCCGGGCCACCTTGGCCGCCACCAGCAGCAGGTGGCCCAGCAGCTCGCAGTGCTGCCCACCGGCGTCGCCCAGGTTCACCAGGGCCTCGCGGGGAATCACCAGCACATGCACCGGCGCCTGGGGATTCACATCGCGGAAGGCCAGGCAGAGGTCGTCGGCATACACCGCATCGCAGGGAATCTCGCCCCGCAGGATGCGGCCGAAGATCGTGTCGTTCGCAGCAGCCCCGCTGGCGATGGCGGCCGGGTCAGGGGCAGCGGCGGCCGCGGGGTCCACCGGACGCCCAGCGGGGCTGTTCGATGCGGAATCTTCGCTCTGGGAAGGGTCGGGGGACATGGCCTCAAGGTTGCTCATCGCGGCCTAGCAGAGGGTGGGACAGGGGGTGGAACTGGTGGGGTGAGCTGAGGAACGGCTGTGTTGGGCAACAGGTGGAGGGAGAGGCGAACGGTCGGCGCGATGCGTGGTGGCGCGATGACTGATCGTGCGACGACTGGTCGCGCGATGCGTGATGGGGCAGCGACTGACGGAGCTAACGGCGACGGCGCATCGGTGACGACGCGACGGGTGACTGTGGGACGCCTGATGGGGGGAAGCCTGACGGGGGTACGGCATCGGCATCGCACCGAACGACCGGCGCCGGAGCCCAAGAGCCGGGCATCGCCCTGAAGAGCGGAGGCGTCGGCCGAACCCGAAGACCAGACCCCACGAGCGGGCCCAGCGAAACCAGCAGCCGGTGAAACCGGCCGGATCCATGGATCCGGCCAGGCCGGCCTGATGTGGCCGGCCTGATGTGGCAGACCTGACGTGCCCGACCTGACGTGAAGGTTTTACCCCTGATCCATTGATGTCCTGATTGAACCCTTGATCTGATGTTGGCACGATGCGGCAGTGCAGGACTGCGGGGCCTTGAGGTCCTGCCGGTCACGGTGGAGGTGGACATCGGCCCGGGTCTGCCGGGCCTGCTGATGGTGGGCCTCGCCGACGCCGCCGTGCAGGAATCCCGCGAGCGGGTGCGTGGGGCCCTGCGCAACAGCGGCTTCAAGGTTCCCCTCACCCGGGTGGTTGTGAGCCTGGCACCCGCGGACCTGCGCAAGGAGGGGCCCGCCTTCGACCTGCCGATCGCCCTGGGGCTGCTCGGCGCTAGTGGCCAGCTCCCTCTGGAGCAGCTGGAGGGCGTCTGGAGCGCCGCCGAACTGGGCCTCGACGGCAGCCTCAGACCGGTGCGGGGCGTGCTGGCGCTCGCCCTGGCGGCCCGGAGCCAGGGGGTGCGGGCCCTGTTGGTGGCCAGCGCCAATGCGACCGAGGCCCGCCTGGTGGAGGGCCTCACGGTGTGGGCGGCTGGCACCCTGAAGGAAGCCATGGCGGTGCTGGCCGACCCCCTGCTGGCCGCGTCACCACCGCCCCAGCCCTGCGGCAGGGCCCTCGCTGCTGCTACGAGCAGCGACAGCCTCGATCTCGCCGAGGTGCGGGGCCAGATGCATGGCCGCCGGGCCCTGGAGATCGCCGCCGCCGGCGACCATCACCTGCTGCTGGTCGGCCCCCCGGGCACCGGCAAGACGATGCTGGCCCGCCGCTTGCTGTCGCTGCTGCCGCCCCTGGAGCATCGGGAGGCCCTGGAACTGACCCAGCTGCACTCGGTGGCGGGGTTGCTGCCGGAGGGTGCTGGCCTGATCCGCAGGCGTCCCTTCCGCAGCCCACACCACAGCTGCTCGGCCGCGGCCCTGATTGGCGGCGGCACGCTGCCGCGACCGGGGGAGCTGAGCCTGGCCCACAATGGCGTGCTGTTCCTCGATGAGCTGGCCGAGTTCCGCCGCGCCGTGCTCGATCAGCTGCGCCAGCCCCTTGAGGAGGGAGAGGTGTGGATCAGCCGCACCCGTCAGCGCTGCCGCTTCCCCTGCCGCATCACCTTGGTGGGCGCCACCAATCCCTGCCCCTGCGGTTGGTGGGGCGACCCGGAGCGCCCCTGCCGCTGTGGCGAAGCGGAACGGCGGCGCTATTGGGGTCGGCTCTCCGGTCCATTGCTCGACCGAATCGATCTGCAGGTGGTGATGAGCCGCTGCGACCCCCACGACCTGGCGGGGGCCTACCGGCAGGACAGCAGACCAACGCAGATGCAGGGCCAGGCCCCTGGGGCTCCCGAGGGGAGCCGCTCTGTGGCCGAGCGGGTTCTGGTGGCAAGGCAACGCTCCGCAGCCCGCAACCCCGGCGGCTGCGGCAACGCGGAACTGCCGGCGGCATCCCTGGCCCAGACACTTCAGCTCGATGCCGCGGCCCTGGCGCTCTGGGAGCAGGCCATCCGCCAGCGGCATCTTTCAGCGCGATCGGGAGCGCGGCTGTTGCGCGTGGCCCGCACGATCAGCGATCTGGAGCAGCAGGAGCGGGTGGGGCCGGCGGCGGTGGCCGAGGCCCTCACCTACCGCAGCTTCGATGGGCTGGGGATGGGCGCGGAGGCCGAGCTCAGCGGGAGCGGCGCCGCGGCCGGTCGCGGTAGGGCCGACCAACCACCAGGGGGGGGGGGGAGATGGGCCCCTTCCTCCCGGGGATTGCCGAAGGCGTGATTAATCGCCTCGGCCAGCCCCAGGGCGAACCGGGTCAGGGGGCCGGCAGGGGAGGAGAGCGAAGCCATGGAGTTGAGGCGAGCCTCTTGCAGCCAGGATCCGGCGGATCGGTCAGGGAACCGGTAGAAGCGCCGGTATGCAGCACATCTGAGGGTGTGGCAGCGCAGCGACCGCTTCACCGACAGCGAGCGCTTCACCGGCAGCGACCGCCGGCGCGCCGGCGCAAAGAAGCACTCCGGGTTGTTGTCCACCCTGACGACCCGGCCATGAACCCAGCTGTTCGGAAGCCGGTGTGTTGAGCCGATACGAACCTTTCGCCCCGGACAATCCCTGATGAACAGGCAATCAACAGCAAAAACCATCCAGGCTGCATGAAGCCAGGCTGAGGGACATAACCGGAGTGGGACGCTCCCTCAGCGGCGGCGGCGGCGCTGCTGGGCCTTGCGCTTGTACTTCTCGGTGGGCGTCTCGTGGTGCCGCAGCCGCTTCAGATCGGCAAAGATGCCGGCCTTGGACACCTGGCGCTTGAAGCGACGCAGGGCGGATTCGATCCCTTCGTTTTCGCCGACGGTGACCTGGGTCATGAAATGCTGCGGAGACGCACACAGCCTTCAACCTTAGCAACCGACCCTCATCGCACGGCTGGTGGTGTTGAGGGTGGAGCCGAGGGGGGCGACGAGGGGTTGGAGCTGCCAGCGGCGGGGGCCGCCTCGGAGGCTTGGCCAGGGGCACTGCTGGCAGAAAGCGCCGGCCAGCTGTCGCGGTAGAGGTACACATGGCCCAGGGAACGGCCACGGAACGTGCGGCGCGCCAACCTCCAGCCGGGTTCGAGCTCGAGCTTCAGGAAGCCGCTGCCACTGCCGAGGGTGCGGCCCACCACCATCTCCGGACCCACCCCGGGACGGGTGGGCAGGGCCATCAGCACTGTGTCGCTGTCCTGATTCACCACGCTCAGGCGGTACACCGTGGCCAGATCGGTGTTGCCGACCCGCACCGAGTAACCGTTGGCATCGATGTAGCGGCCGCAGATGCCGCTGAAATCAAAGCTGCTGAGCAGGGGATTCACCACCGCCGGGCGGCCTGTGGCCACCGCGAAGCAGGGGCGCCGGCTATTCACCTGTTCATAGATATTCAGCTGGGATCGGCTGCTGCTACCGATCGGCGCCGCCACCACCAGGAACTTCTGGGGATCGAGTTCAGCCATGCCGAACAGCGAAGGCGCCGGCCTGGCGAAGGCGGAGGGCTCCGAGGACTGGGCCCGCGCGGACAGGGTGGCGGGTCCGATCGCCCCACCGGCCAGGCAGCTGACCAGGGCCACCGCCGCGGCCCGTTGCGCAGGGGGAGCGATCCGGAGGGGGAAGGGAAGACGCACGGGGAACCTCACGGCGGATGGCGGCAGGGTCGAATCGTATGCAGGGGCCCCGCAGCCCCAGCGTTGGGGTGGCCCCTCCTGCGGCCGGCCGGGGAGGCTCGACAAGCTCGCTCTGGCGAGTTGCAGGAACTGTTGAGTTGCAGGAACTGGAGCAGGGCCCGTCGGAACGGGTCGAGTGCTGTCTGGCAGCGGGATCGTGATCGAAAAGGGGCTCCTGTTCGGGTCCTGCTTCAAACCCGGCGCTGTTCCGGCATCAACCGCTGCGCACTGAAGGCCTTCGCGGCCCTCAGGCCGGCCGGTTGATGCGGATCGCCAGCACCAAGGCCACCACGGTGCCGGGCAGGCAAGCCCCCAGGATCAAGCGGGTGGTGGTGACACCAAGATCGGGATCGCCATAGGCCAGCTCGAACACCGAGCCCGTGGCCGCGATGCCTAGCACGCAGGCCAGGGCGAGGAAGAGGCCCGCCAGGGGTTTCATCGGCATGTCAGCGGATCGACTCGACGTGGTGGCGTTCGAAGCCGTGCTGCCGCAGCTCCTCATTGAGGCTCAGCTCGTCGGTGACGCGATCGACGAACAGCACGCCGTTGAGATGATCCAGCTCGTGCTGGATGCAGCGGGCCAGCAGGCCATCAGCCTTGATCCGCCGCGGCCGGCCCTGGTCGTCGCGAAAGCTCACCTCCACCGTGGAGGGGCGCACCACCTCCAGATACACCTTGGGAATGCTCAGGCAGCCCTCCTCGTAGGTGTTCAAGGAGGCGCTGGCGGCGGTGATCTCCGGATTGATCAGCACCAGCGGTGGCGTGGCCGCCTCTTCGAGGTCGAGGTCGATCACCAGCAACTGCTTGTGCACCCCGACCTGGGGTGCGGCCAAACCGATGCCCCGAGCGGTGTACATGCTGCGCAGCATGTCGCGGACGAGATCCCGCAACGGCTCATCCACCTTGCTGATCCGCTTGGCGGGGGTGCGCAGCTCGCGGGCGCCGAGGGTGTGAATCGGCAGGGGCGATTCGGCCAGGGGCTCCTTGGGCACGTGCACCGTGCGGTTGCCCTGCTCGGCCGACCGGGCCATCTGGGCGAAGCTGCGCGCCAACGGGCGGTTCCTGAAACGTTGCTAGAGATTGTAGAAGCCATGGGCGGGAGCATTCAGTGGTGGGGCATGGCCCGTTGGCGGCGTCGCAGGTGGTGGGAGCCATCCCGCTCTGGTCCGAGCCGCGGCTGCAGGGGGGAAGGCTGTTCTGGCTGGAGCGACGGCCGCAGGATGGCGGTCGCACCCGCCTGCTGATGCGACCAGCCGGGGCGGTGGAACTCCCCGCCAGCCCCACCGCCAGCGCGCCGCCCGGGCAGGAGATCACCCCCGCCGGCGCCGATGTGCGCAGCCGGATCCATGCCTATGGCGGCGGCGCCTATGCGGTGGGCGGCTGGCCAGGGGGCCTGGGAACGCCAGGAGGCTCGCCAGCCGCTGACGCGCGCGCGGATTCAGTGGTGGTGTGGGTCGATGACGGCGACCGCTGCCTCTGGCGCCTGGATCTGCCGCCGCTGGAGTCCGGCGCCGCGGCAGCTCCCACGGCCAGCCCGCAGATGATGGCCGCTGCTGAGCCCCGCCGGCTCACCGAGCCCGATCCGGAGCGCCGTTTCGCCGATGGCCTGATCGACCCGGCCCGCGGCCTTTGGATTGGCGTGCTCGAAACCGGCGAACAGGATGCCCTGGTGAGCGTGCCCCTGGCGGGCGGCGAGCCCCAGGTGCTGCGACAGCCCGCCGATTTCTGCGGCTACGCCGTGCTGAGCCCCTCCGGCAGCCACCTGGCCTGGATCGAGTGGCAGCGGCCCGCCATGCCCTGGGAGCGAAGCCAGCTCTGGCTGGGGCGGCTCACGCCGGAGGGCTCGCTCGCAGACTGCCGGCCGATCGCCGGCAGCATGCCTGGGGAGGGTACGGCCGTTTCGGTGTTCCAACCCCTCTGGATTCCCCGGGAGGGCCAGCCGGCCGACCTGGTGGTGAGCTGCGATCGCAGCGGCTTGTGGAACCTCGAGCGGCTCGAAGCCGCCGAGGCCCTGGGCGCCGGCGAGGAACCCGCCTGGCAGCCCCTGCTGCCGCTGCAAGCCGAATTCGGCATGCCTCAGTGGGTGTATGGCATGGCCACCACCGCCTGGGATGGCGAGGCGCTGGTCGCGGCGGCCTGCTTCGAGGGCCGCTGGCGCCTGGGCCGGCTGGTGGTAGCGGGGGGTGGCGCTTTCCGCTGGCAGCCCTACGACCTGCGCTTCGATGATCTGGCCGCCGTGGTGGCTGAGCGGGGCCGCCTGGTGGCCATCGCCGCCTCCCCCTCCGATCCCGCTGGCCTCCTGGAGCTCGACACCGCCAGCGGCCGCTGGCGCCATACCCCCGCCGCCGCCAGCCCCCTATCGGAGCTGGCAATCAGCCATCCAGAGCCCCTTTGGTTCGAGGGCCACGGCGGCCGGCCCACCCAGGCCTGGTACTACCCCCCCCGCAGCGGCAGCCATCCCGGCGCTCCGCTGCTGGTGAAGGGCCACAGCGGACCCACAGGGATGGCCCGCACGGGGCTGAACCTGGCCATCCAGTTCTGGACCAGCCGCGGCTGGGGGGTGGTGGATGTGAACTACGGCGGCTCCACGGGCTTCGGCCGGGCCTACCGCGAACGGCTCGATGGGCAGTGGGGCGTGGTGGATGGGGCCGACTGCGCGGCGGCGGCGGCGGCCCTGGTTGCGGCGGGTCGGGCCGATCCGCGGCGGATCGCGATCGAAGGGGGCAGCGCCGCCGGCTTTACCGTGCTGGCGGCCCTCTGCGGCGGTGCGGTGTTCCGGGCCGGTGCCTGCCGCTACGCCGTGGCCGACCTGGAGGGCATGGCGCGCCACACCCACCGCTTCGAGGCGCGCTACTTCGATGGCCTGGTGGGTCCGTGGCCGGAGGCGGCGGCCACCTACCGGGAGCGCTCCCCCCTGCTGCACGCCGACCGCATCAGGGTGCCGGTGATCTTCTTCCAGGGCCTGGAGGATGCGGTGGTGCCACCGGATCAGACCGAACGCATGGCTCTGGCCCTGGGGGAACGGGGGATCCCGGTGGAGGTGCATCTCTTCCCTGGTGAGGGCCATGGCTTCCGCGACCGGGCCGTGCAGCAGCGGGTGCTGGAGGCCACCGAAGCCTTCTTCCGCCGCCATCTCGACCTGCCCTGACGGCAGCGAAGATCACGGGCTCGGCCCCCGCGGGGGTGCAGGATTCAGGGCCTGACCTCACCCCCTTGCTTCTTCCCCTTAGCCCTGCGGCCACTGCAGCCCTGGCGCCGGCGGCCAGCTGGGGCCTGGCCATGGCGGTGCTGGCGCTGGTGCTGGCCCTGGGGACCGGCCTGGGGCGGATCCTCGGCAGCCGCAACTGGGGGGTCCCGGAAGCCCTGCTGGCGGGAGTGATCGGCCTGCTCCTGGCCCCCTCCGGGCCCCTGCCCCTGATTCCACCGGGGGTGCTGGCGGTGTGGCAGGAGCTGCCCTTGATCCTGCTCACCCTGGTGTTCGGAACCCTGCTGGTGGGCAAACCCCTGCCCCGGCCAGGGGGGCTCTGGCGACCCCTCTCGGCCCAAGTGCTGCTTGCCCTCACCCTCGCCTTCGGCCAGTACCTGGTGGCGGCCCTGGTGGTGATGGCCCTGCAGGGCCGCCTGGCGGGGGTGCATCCGCTGATGGCCTGCCTGATCGAGGTGTCCTACGAAGGGGGCCACGGTTCCGCCGCCGCCATGGGACCCACCTACGCGCGGCTCGGCTTTCCCGGTGGCGAAGGGCTGGGCCTGGCCATGGCCACGGTGGGGCTGCTCAGCTCCACCCTGGTGGGCGGAATTGTGGTGGTCATTGCCCGTCGTGTCGGCTGGCTGCAGGTGGTGGCGCCCGTACTGCCGGTGGCACCCGTATTGCCGGTGGCAACAGAAGGCGAGCCCGCCCCTGTCATGGAAGCGGCCTTCATGGAAGCGGCCCTGAATGCAGCAGGGATCACCGCCTCCCCTGGTGAGAGCGAAGCGGTTCCGGCGGATCCATCCGCCGCAGCACCAGCGCTGATGGGGGGAGGGGCCACGCTCTTCACCGGCGACGCTCGGGAGGGGGGATCGCTGGCGGATGGTGCCAGCGTCCTGAGCCACAGCCTGGCTGCCTGGGCCGTGAACCTGGCGCTAGCCGGGATCGCGGTGGGGATCGGCTGGCTGGCCATGGAGGGGTTGCGCTGGGGGGCCCATGCTCTGGGCGGGGGCTTTGCCGCCGTGATCGAGGCCTTCCCCGTGTTTCCCCTGGCGATCATCGGCTCGCTGCTGGTGCGGCTGGTGCTGGAGCGCAGCGGCAACGCCTCGGTGGCCTCGAGTGCGATCCAGGGGCTGGTGGCAACCCTCGCCGCCGATCTGCTGATCACCGCCGCCACCGCCTGCCTCGACCTCTCGCTGCTCGCCCAGGACTGGATTCCCCTCACCGCCCTGGCCGTGGCGGGCCTGGCCTGGAACCTGGCCGTGGTGCTGCTGCTGGGCCCGCGGATCCTGCCCGCCCCCTGGTTTGAGCGAGGGATCCTGGAATTCGGCCAGGCCACCGGTGTGGCAGCCAGCGGCCTGCTGCTCCTCCGCATGGCCGACCCCCACGACCAGGCCGATGCCCTGCCGGCCTTCTCGATCAAGCAGCTGCTGCTCCAACCCTTGATCGCCGGGGGGGTGATCACCGTGGTCGCCCCCCTGGCCGTGACCCGCCTGGGCCTGCCCCTCTGGAGTGGCCTTTGCCTGGTGCTGGTGCTGCTCTGGAGCGGCCTGGCTCTCACCCTGGCGCGGCGATTCTCCTCAGGCAGCCAGGCAAGCTGACCAGGCACAGAAGAGGGGATCTGGGCCCTGGTGGATCCAGCGCCTAACGCACCATCGCCGCCACGTTGCCCCCGTCCACGGTGAGCAGGGCGCCGGTGGTGCGCTCCAGGCGCGCCAGGGCCACGAAGGCCTCGGCTACATCCTCGGCGCGAACCTCCGAGCCCAGCAGGTTGCCGCCCATGTAGTCGGCTTCGGAGAGGCCCCGGGCGGCGGAGCGCTCGCGGATCATGGTGTCGGTGAGGAGGCCGGAGCGGATCCGATCGGCATTGATCGCATTCACCCTGATGCCGGCGCCGCCCTCCTCCAGGGCGTATTGACGCACCAGGGCCAGCAGGGCGGCCTTGCTGGTGCCGTAGGCGCCGAAGCCGGGGCCCGGGTTGAGGGCCTGCTTGCTCACGTTGAAGAGCAGCTGGCCGCCGAGGTGGCCGGTTGCAGCCGCGCCGCCGGCCGGGGCAGCCGGACCGGCGTTGGCATTCCCCCCGGCAGCGCCCGCCGGATTGGGGAGGCTGTCCTGAGCGCGGAAGAGGGCCAGGGCGGCCTGGGCCACGTGCTGGTGGGCGAAGAAGTTGAGCTCGAAGCTGGCGCGCAGGTCGGCCTCGGGGAGTTCGGCGATGCGGCCACCCCAGGCGGCGCCGGCATTGCTCACCACGATGTCGAGGCCGCCGAAGTGGGCCGCCACCGCCGCGAAGGCTTTCTGCACCTGGAGCGGATCGGTCACGTTGCAGGCCAGGCCCAGGGCGCGGGAGCCGCAGCGCTGGGCCACGGCCGCCGCCGCCTCGCCATCGAGGTCGAGCACGGCCAGATCGGCACCCTGGGCGGCGAAGGCGCGCGCCGTGGCTGCGCCAATCGCGCCGGCCCCGCCGGTGACCACCACCACCGTGCGGGCCAGGGGCTTCTCAGCGGCCTTGCCGAGCTTGGCCTGCTCCAGGCTCCAGTACTCCATGTCGAAGGTGTCGTTCTCCCCCACCGGCTCGAAGCGGCCGATGCTCTCGGCGGCCAGCAGGGTGGTGGCCCAGGTTTCGGCGATGTCGGCGGTCACGGCGGCCTCAGCGGCGGACTTGCCGATTCCCACCAGACCCAATCCCGGGATCGCCACCACCCGGGGCAGGGGATCGAGGGGCTTCTTGATGCCCCCAACTCGGCCGTTCTGGCGCTCGAAGCTGGCCTGATAGTCGGCGGCATAGGCCTGCAGGGCCGGCGCCAGGGCGGCGCTCCAGGCCTCCAGGGCGGCCGCGTCGCCCGCGGCGGGGGCGGCGGGCAGCACCAGGGGATGGGCCTTGGTGCGGATCACATGGTCCGGGGTGGCCACACCGCGGCGGGCCCAGTCGGCCAGGCGGCCGTCGTCGACCACGGCACGGGCCAGGGGTGTGGCGCGCAGATCCAGGAGCCAGTGAGAGCGAGCGCCGGCGGCACTGGCGGCCCGGCCCAGGGCACCGCGCAGGCGCGGCAGTAGCGCCGCCGCAGGGGCCGGGCGCTCCGGCACCGCCGCCGGCTGGCTGAGGCGGTTTCCGGTGGCCAGGTGCTGCTCGGCCAGCCGCACCAGCTCGATCATCCGCTCGTAGCTCTGCTTCGCCGTGGATCCGAAGGAGAAGAGGCCGTGCTTGAGCAGCACCATGCCCTCGAGCTCCACGCCGCTGGCAGCGGCCCGCTCGGCGGCCGCCTCGTAGAGATCAGCGCACGACTGGGCCAGGGCGAAGCCGGGCATCACGTAGGGCACCAGCACCACCCGCTCGCCAAACACCTGGCGGCAGACCGCGGCGGCATCGGGTTGATCGGCCAGGGCCAGCAGCGCCGAGGAATGGGTGTGATCCACAAAGGTGTGGGGCAGGAAGGCGTGCAAGAGCGCCTCCACCGAAGGGTTGGGGGCGGCCGGATCGATCAGGTTGTTGCGCTGGGCGGCCACCATCGCCTCATCGCTGAGGGAATTCAGAGCCCGCAGGGCGCGCAGGGGCTCCAGGCGCACCGCCGGGTGGCCGGGGGGCTCGATCGTGCCGAGGTCCCAGCCGGAACCCTTCACGCACAGCACAGGAATCGTTTCGCCCAGCAGGCCGGTCACGCTGGTCTTCACCGAGGTGTTGCCGCCGCCGTGCAGCACCAGATCCGGGTCGGCGCCCAGCAGGCGAGCTGAGTAGGTGCGTAGGGCCAGGGGTTCGGCCACTCCCTGGGCGCCGTAGTGGGCCACGGCCGCAGCAGCCTCGGCATCGGACCAGCGGTTGAGCACGGACATGGGCGGCCGGAGTCAATGCCGCTGAGGCTACGGGTGCCGAGGCCGGTCAGCTCAAGCCAGTCCCGCAAGGCACCGACTGAACGGCCCATCCGGGCACCTGGGGGCCGATGGAGACGGAGCTCCAGTGGACTGGATCCGCTGAGTGCTGGGGTGCCGGGGCCTACTCCGGGCAGGAGCGCCAGCCCTCGGCAAAGGGTGCCTCCTCCGCCAGCCGGGCCGTGATGCGCTCGGCCAGGTCGGATTCGAGCAAGGTCACCGCTAGGCCGGTGGCGATGCGAGCGGCCACGCCGCGCACCTCGGCGGCGGTGGAACCTGCGGCACCGTTCGGGGCCGCTTGCAGGGCTTCAGCGGTGAGGATGGCGAGGGTGTCGAGCAGGGAGTCGCCCAGCGGATCTCCCTCCAGCAGGCGCGCGATCACAGCAGCCTCCAGACCGCCGGAAGGGATGCCAGCGGTAAGGGCCACCAGCCGGGGCCGTGCTGGCGGGCTGGCGCCATTGGCCTGCGGCGTCGACACAACCGGGCCGAGCGATCGACGCAGTGGGAGGGGCAGCGCGTGCTCACGGATCATGCCGACGTTGTGCGATGTCCTAAGGGAATGCTGTCGCAGCCGCTGCCGGCGCGCCAGGGATGGGACCGGTGCTGGAGCTGGCCGGGGTGGGTGTGGCGGGCAGGTGCAGGCCGTTGGCCTGCGAGGCGGGAATAGTCCAATCAACAAGTCCAATCAGCAAACTGCAGATTGGCTTGCCATCGCTACCTTTCCCGCAGACGGTATAGCGACCGGGCCGCTCTAGCGGACCCGGTGGGCTCCCCTGAGCTTTACCGCCCAGCTCCCCTGCGAACCAGCCCCCAACTCGCGATGGCCCTGCGCACCCTTCTCTTCCTGATCACCAACCTGGCGGTGGTGCTCACGATCTCCCTGATCCTCAACCTGCTCACCGCCATCGGGCTGCTGCCCCCCGACCTGCCGCTGCTGCCCCTGCTGGTGGGCAGCTTCGTGTGGGGCGTGCTGGGGGCCTGGATTGCGTTGCAATTCTCGGCCGAGTCGGCCAAGCGGATGATGGGCATCCAGCTGGTGGGCCAGGGCGGCGGATCGGCCGAAGGCTGGCTGCACGGCACCGTTTCGGTGCTGGCCCAGAAGGCGGGCCTGCCGATGCCGGAGGTGGGCATCTACGGCTCACCGGAATGGAACGCCTTCGCCACCGGCCCCTCTCCCAAGCGGGCCCTGGTGGCGGTGTCCACGGGGATCCTGCAAGGGATGCCGCCCGCGGAGCTGGAGGCCGTGCTGGCCCATGAGATGAGCCATGTGGCCAACGGCGACATGGTGACCATGACCCTGCTGCAGGGAGTGATCAATGCCTTTGTGATGTTCCTGTCGCGGGCGGTGCTGTTCCTGCTGCCCCGCGGCGAGCGGGAGGACGGTCGCGGCATGGCGCCGCCGCCCACCATGCTGCTGATCTGGCCCCTGGAGATCCTGCTGGGGGTGCTGGGATCCCTGATCACCGCCTGGTTCTCGCGGCACCGCGAATTCCGGGCCGATGCGGGCGCCGCCCGCCTCACCAGCCCCGGCGCCATGGTGGGGGCTCTGCAGAGCCTGGGGCAGGTGGAGAACCTGCAGGACCCGCGCGATGAGCCCACCCTGGCGACGCTGAAGATCAACGAGCCGCCGGGTTTCCTGCGCCTCTTCGCCAGCCACCCGCCCCTCGACGCCCGCATCCGGGCGCTCCGGCAGGCGGCGGGCCAAGGCTAGTTGTCCTGAGGATCTAGCCATCAAGCCCTCCCAGGCGCCTGGCAGCAGGCAGCCCTGGGAAACCTTGCCCGCCCCCTGCCCGCTGGCCAGCCTCGCAAGGGTCGCTGGGCGTGGCCTATGGCCTACTCCAACAATCCAGGACGATGGCAGCGAACAAACCTGGCGGGGACCATGAAAGCGATTGCAGCCTTCGGGGGTGTTCCCTGCAGTGCTCCAGGGGCCTTTGCCCTGGTGGAGCTTCCCGATCCGCTGCCTGGCCCCCACGACCTGCTGGTGCGGGTGGAGGCATGGGCGGTGAATCCGGTGGACACCAAGGTGCGCTCCGGCCTGCCGGGACCCGGGGCTGGTGCCCCGCCGCGGCTGTTGGGCTGGGATGCCGCCGGGGTGGTGGAGGCCATCGGGGATGCGGTTGTGCGCTTCGTCCCGGGCGATCGGGTGTGGTTCGCCGGCGATATCAGCCGGCCGGGTTGCAATGCGGAGCGGGTGCTGGTGGAGGAGGCGATCTGTGGCCACCGCCCCGCCAACCTGAGCGCCGCGGAAGCGGCGGCCCTGCCCCTCACCGGGCTCACGGCCTGGGAGGCGCTGTTTGAGCGGCTGGGGCTGGATCCCGAGGGAGCCGATGCCGGCCGTAGCTTGCTGATCCTGGGCGGTGCCGGCGGGGTGGGTTCGATCGCGATCCAGCTGGCGCGGCGGGCTGGCCTGATCGTGATCGCCACCGCCTCCAGGCCGGAAAGCCGGGCCTGGTGCGAGCGGATGGGCGCCAGCCACGTGGTGGACCACCGCCAGCCCCTGGCCCCGCAGCTGGTGGCGCTGGGCCTGGCGGAGGTGGACTCGATCGCCAATTTCAGCGACACCGACGCTTACTGGCAGGCCATGGCCGAACTGATCCGGCCCCAGGGGGCGATCGTGGCGATCGTTGGCAACCGCGCCCCGCTGGATCTCAACCTGCTGAAGGCGAAGAGCGTGAGCTTCCACTGGGAGTTCATGTTCACCCGCCCCCAGTTCCGCACGGCCGACCGCGGGCGGCAGGGGGAGATCCTGGAGCGGCTGGCGCAGCTGGTGGAGGCCGGGGAGATCCGCAGCACCGCGGTAACCCGCTTAGAGCCGATCACCCCGACTACGCTGGCCCAGGCACACGCTCTGCTGGAAGCTGGTCGCACCTTGGGGAAGATCGTGCTGCAAGGCTGGGAGAGCGGCGCCGGAACCGCCGTCTGAGCTGGGGGCCAGCTGAGGGGTGACCCGCCTGAGCCCGCCCCGGATCAGGGCGGCGAGAGACTGGACGCGGAGAGCGTCGTTTCCAGCAGGAAGGCCACCAGATTGCTCAGGCTGCGCCCCTCACGATCGGAGCGCTCCACCAGCTCCTGATGCAACTTGCTGGAAATGGTCACCGTGATGCGCCGCGGCGAGGGCGGCACGGTTGGCTGGGACGACGGGGCTTGCCACGCTGGCGTGGACGAGGGTTGGGCTTGCCACCAAGACGGTGGGCTCTCTTGCGGCTGGTTCACCGTTCGCCACGGCTGGTTTTCATGACGCACTAGGAGCAAGGCTCGGCCGGCTGCATCACCCTGGCGGGGGATTTGCGTCAGCCGCGCCCCAATCCTTCCTGTTGTCAGCGCAACACTGCTCAGCGGCGGGCCACCAGCAGCCGGTGGCGGGGGTCCACCGCCGCACGCCGCACATCGCGGAAGCCGGCCGCCTGCAGGGCAGCGGCCAGATCGAGACGGAAATAGTCCTCGAGGTAGGGCTCGGTGCTCTTGAGCAGGGTGGCGATCGGGGCGGGCAGCCGGCGGATCACTTCCGAATCGGGGTCCTGATCCACCAGGGCGATCACCCCGCCCGGCCGCAGCAGGCGGGCGGCTTCAGCAACCACGGCCCGGGTGGCGCTCTGGGGCAGCTCGTGGCAGACGAACTGAAGGGTGATCAGGTCGTAGGCGGCGGCGGGCAGGCCGGTGGCCTCTGCGGCACCGTGGTGCCAGCTGATCGGAGCCAGGGCGAGGCCGGAGGACGATGCTGGCGAGATCTGCTGCTCCGCCTCCCGCACCCGCGCCACGGCGAGCATCTCCGCCGAAAGATCAAGTCCCTCCACCTGAAGGGATGACGGCGTGGCTGCAGAGGGCTCCGCATCGCCCGCGACGGCCGGGGAGCCCTCCGACGCCTGGAAGGCATCCCCCTGCGCCTGCCGCTCCAGCAGCCACTCCCGCAACGCGAAGGTGCCCACGCCCACGGAGCAACCCAGATCGAGTACCCGCTGCACGGGGCCCGTGAGGCTCGGCTCGATCGCGCTGAAGATGGCGCGGCGCAAGCGCGACTGGGCCAGCTCAGGCGCGAGCTCCGGCTCACCGGGCCACACCCGCAGGGCCATCGAGGCGGTGGCCTGCTCGGCCTCGCAGGCCGCGGCCCAGCAGAGGTTGCCCGCGTCGTAGGCGTGGAAACGGGCCCGGTAGTAGGGGGGGACGGCCACCGCCGGGTTGGTGGTGGAGACCAGCAGTGGCTCGGCGGCCCGCTGCAGCAGCTCCCGCCGTTGGCGCCAGGCGATGCCGCGGCCCTCGGCGGTGCGGATGATCAGCCGCCGCGCCTGCCAGAACAGCAGCCACCGCAGGGGCTCCACCGCCAGCAGCCGGTCGATCAGCCAGCCCAGCGGATGGTTCGATTCCACCCAGTTGGGCGGCGGGGAACTGGCGGGCAGGGCCGGGGTCATGGCGGCGGCAGAGGCATGGGGCCCTCAGGCTACGAAGCGTGACGGGCTTGACCAACAACGGCTGGGGATCGCGCCAGGGAGCAGAGCTGACGATTGCTTGGTTGCTGATCAGGACCGATGGGCTCATCAAAGTGGCCTGCAGCCTCGATCCGATCCCCAGGGGCCAGCAGACCTCCTTATGGTTCACGTCAAGTCAATCCCTCAAGGGGCTGGAGATTAAAGCGACGCCAGAAGCGAATGCGGAGACCAGCTTCGAGACATTGACCCTCCGTGAGCGCGAGGTCCTGGAGGCGATCACGGCAGGAATGAACAATCCGGATATTGCCGCAGCGTTAAATCTTTCCCTAGACACGGTGAAAACCCATGTGAAATCGATTCTTCAGAAGCTGCGGGCTCGCAACCGCACCCACGCGGTGGTGTGTGCCCTGATGGCGGGGATTGTGCTGCTGCCAGCAGCTACGCCGATCGCAACCAAAATCAAGGCAACCAAGGCCGCGGTCTCGCAGCAGGCCAATGTCGGGAGGGATCTTGGGTAGCTGGGATGGCTGCCCCCGGGCCACCTGACCCCCCTGCCCAGCAGACCCGGTGGGGCCTGCACCTTGAGTTGCGCTACAGCGACCCGTAGAGCCCCCTCAGGCCCGCCTCGGTGGCTGCCGCCACGCCCCGCTCGGTGATCAGGGCGGTGACCAACCGCGCCGGGGTGACATCGAAGGCCGGGTTGAAGCCAGGGGATCCGGTGGGGGTGAGCTGCACAGTGGCCAGTTGCCCCCCCGCTTCACCCCCAGCCTCGCCGCCGCCCGCGACCTTGCAATCACCAGCCAGCTGCCCTTGGATCTGGGTCACCTCCCGCTCGGAGCGGGCCTCGATCGGGATCTCGGCCACGCCGTCGTCGATGGTCCAGTCGATCGTGGAGGCGGGCAGGGCCACGTAGAAGGGCACGTTGTTGTCGAAGGCGGCGAGGGCCTTGAGGTAGGTGCCGATCTTGTTGCACACATCGCCGCGGCGGGTGGTGCGGTCGGTGCCCACGATCACCGCATCCACCTGGCCGTGCTGCATCAGGTGACCGCCGGCGTTGTCCACGATCACGGTGTGGGGCACCCCTTCCTGGCCCAGTTCGTAGGCGGTGAGGCTGGCGCCCTGGTTACGGGGGCGGGTTTCATCCACCCACACATGGACCTTCAGGCCGGCGCGGTGGGCCTTGTAAATGGGCGCGAGAGCCGTGCCCCAGTCCACCGTGGCCAGCCAGCCGGCATTGCAGTGGGTGAGCACGTTGAAGGGTTGCCCCTGGCGTTCGGGGGGCCGGGCCGCCGCCAGCTCCCGGAAGATGGCCAGGCCGTGTTCACCGATCGCCTCGCACATGGCCACGTCCTCCTCGGCGATGGCGGCGGCCTCGGCCTGGGCCGCCGCGGCCCGCTCCGCTTCCGGCAGCGGCGCCACCAGATCGCGCACCCGCTCCAGGGCCCAGCGCAGGTTCACGGCGGTGGGACGGGTGGCATTGAGCTGCTCGAAGGCCGCCGCCAGGGCGCCATCGGAGGGGTCGCGCTGGAGGGCCAGCATGAGGCCGTAGGCGCCGGTCACCCCGATCAGGGGGGCGCCCCGCACCACCATCGTGCTGATCGCCGCCGCGGCTTCCTCCAGGGAGCGCAGGGAACGGGTCTCGAACCGATGGGGCAGCAGGGTCTGGTCGATCACCCACACCGAACGGCCGCCCGCCTCCAGACCGATGGTGCGCCAGGCCTTGCCGTCGATGTTCATGGGTCACCCCTTCAGTGCCCCAATCCTGAAGGATCGGCTGGGGTGGGCACATCGACTGGGGTGGGCACAACGTGCTGGGCGACACCGGGAGGGATACCTAAACTTATTTTCAACTACACAAATGTTTCTCATGGCCGCTAACGCCTTCGCCTGGGTAGAGATCTACGTCCAGGATCTGGAGCGGGCCAAGGCCTTCTACGAGGCGGTGTTTGGCTTTCAGCTCGAGAAGCTGGAGAGCCAGATCCCCATGTCGGCCTTCCCCTCCGACCCCAGCCAATGGGGCGCCGGCGGCGCGCTGGTGCACATGCCAGGTGTGGCCTCAGGAGGCAGCGGCACCCTGGCCTACTTCAGCAGCGCGGACTGCATCAGCGAGGAGGGGCGGGCCGTGGCGGCTGGCGGCAGTGTGAAGCAGACCAAGATGTCGATCGGCCCCTTTGGCTTCATCTCGATCCTGGTGGACACGGAAGGCAATGCGATCGGGCTCCACTCCATGGCCTGAGCTGGAGTTGAAGCTGTAGTGACTCCCATGCCCCGCCCCATGCCCGCCCTGCCGTTCGCCAACGGCGACGCCATGCCCGCCCTGGGCCTCGGCACTTGGCGCCTGCCGCCCGAGCTCACCGCCGCCACGGTGCGCACCGCTCTGGAGCTGGGCTACCGCCACCTCGATGCCGCCGCGATCTATGGCAACGAGCCCCAGATCGGCGAGGCCTTGCGGCAGGCCTTCGCCGATGGGCTGGTGGAGCGCGAGCAGCTGTGGATCACCGGCAAGCTCTGGAACGACTGCCACGAGCCCCACGAGGTGCGGCCGGCCCTGGAGCGCAGCCTGGCCCAGCTGGGCCTCGAGCAGCTGGACCTTTACCTGATGCATTGGCCCGTGGCCCAGCGCCGCGGTGTGGCGATGGCGACCACCCCCGCCGATCTGTTGAGCCTGGAGCAGGTGCCCCTGGCCAGCACCTGGGCCGCCATGGAGGAGCTGGTGGCGGCCGGCCTGACGCGCCACATCGGCGTTTCAAACTTCAGCCTGGCCAAACTGATCGACCTGGCCACGACCGCCGCGATCCAGCCGGCGATGCTGCAGGTGGAGCGCCATCCGCTGCTGCAGCAAAACGATCTGCTCGCCTACTGCCAAGGCGCCGGCATCCACCTCACCGCCTACGCCCCGCTCGGCGCCAGTGGGGAGCAGCGGCCGCCGCTGCTGCTCCACCACCCGGAGGTGGTGGCGATCGCCGCCGAACGGCAGCTCAGCCCCGCCCAGGTGCTGCTGGCCTGGGGGATCGGCTGCGGCACCGCCGTGATCCCCAAATCGGTGCATCCCGAAAGGCTGGCCGAAAACCTGGCCGCCGCCGCCCTTCACCTCGATGGCGAGGCGATGGCCCGCCTGGCGGCACTGGATGAGGGGCGACGGTTGATCGAGGGGCGGTTCGTTTGTCTGGAGGGGGGGCCTTACACGCTGGAGAGCCTGTGGGGGGATGGGGAGCTGGTGCCTGGGGGCTGAGCACTGAGCACTGAGCACGACAGCTTCGGGCCGAGGAACACCCACCGGGAGCCCCAAACCCAACAGCGACCGAAAGAAGAGGCAAGGGCGAGCAACCATGGCGTCCCGAAAGAGCAGCCAAGGGATACACGCAAGCAACAGCAGCGCTACAATATTTCTGCAAAGAAAAGCGAAGAACCCTGCAGACTATTGGCGCTAAAAAGCATGATCAGCGCAGCGAAAGCGCAGTGGATTGGCTCAGCCCAGTCCAGAATAATTCATTCATCACCAGGCTCGCCAATCATGTCCGATTTCACAGCCAACGGCTCCGGCAATCCGCTGCTCGCCAATGCACAGAATCCCGAGGAGCCGGCACCAGTCGCTTCCGATTTCTTACTGAACGGCACCGGCTCGCCGCTGCTTGCCAATGCACAGAATCCCGAGGAGCCGGCACCAGTCGCTTCCGATTTCACAGCGAACGGCACCAGCTCGCCGCTGCTCGCCAATGTACAGAATCCCGAGGAGCCGGCACCAGTCGCTTCCGATTTCACAGGCAACGGCAACGGCTCGCCGCTGATCGCCGATGCGGTGATCGATGGCGGCATCAACGGCGGCGTTGATGAGGGATCCCCCGAGCGCCGAACCAGCCGAGGCCTTGTTAGTGGCAATGGTGGAAACGGCCTTGCCTTCAGCGATGGGGTCGTTTATAGCTTTGGTGATCTGCTGCCCAGCGGGCTGATCAGTGATTCCGGCGATGAGGCGTTCTTCAGGGGTGTGCGCGGAGGATCAGTTTCCAATGGAACCGGCAATCTGGTGGTTACAGGCAGCGGCACCGACCCGTTTGCCGCACCCTTGACAACGCTGATCTAAGCCGCTGATCCAGGCCAGGGCGAGCACCAGGGCCGCCGCAGCGGCCAGCAGCCAAGGCGAGAGCTGCTGCGGCGGCTGGCCAGGCGTGGGCGGGGCAGGTTTCATCGACTGTCGGATTGGCGCACGGACTGGGCCCTGCTGATCGCCGGTCGGGTCGTAAGGGAGGTGGGAGCCATGGCTGTGATCAGCGGGCAAAAGGCCGCGGAAGGTCCACCCCGTTCCCGTCGAGGATGGGCCGATGCACTGGATCCGCTTCACCCTGGGCGCCCTTGAGGCGCTGCTGCTCGTGCTGGCCCCCGGCGCCGAGCTGGGCCTGGCGGCGCTGCCGCTGCCGCAGGAGCCGCTGGCCTGCCTGGGCGAGACCCGCTCGCTGATCGTGTCGAGCGGCATGCCCTACACGCCGGTGCGGGTGCAGGGGCACACGGGTTTCTTCGTGGTGGATCTGGGGGCCGATGGCAGCGCCATTTCGCCGGGCACGTTCCTGGGCGGTGCAGGGGGCGGTGCGGGGCCGGTGCCGCAGCCAGGCAGCGCCGACCGCTTCGCGGGGGTGGACTTCTTCGGCCCGTGGGCGCCGCTGAGGCTGAGCGTGCAGGACCACAGCGGCATCCGCGGCCCGCTGCCCCAGGCGGGGCTGATCGGCACCGACATGCTCAGCGCTCACGTGATCACGCTCGACTACGCCAACGGCCTGCTGCGCCGCGCCACAGCGGAGGGCTTCTGCAGCGATGGCGAGCTGCGCCGGGCCGGCTTCCTACCGCTCTCCAGCCGCGATTACTACGGCAGCAGCGGCGCCGCCCTGCGGTGCCCGGCGGCACCACGGCGCGGAGGCTGCCCCAACATCCCCACGATCCCACTGCGGATCGGATCGGTGGGCGCCGTGGCCCAGGTGGACACCGGCTACGCCGATGGCCTGCGGCCACCCTCGATGAACATCAACCGGGCTCTCTTGCAGCGGCTTGAGAGGGCCGGCATGCCCCTGATCCGCGAGCCCGGCGCCGATCTCAACCTGAGCAGCTGCGTACGCGGTGAAGTGGAGCGGGTGCTGGCTTATCGCCTGGCCGCCGGCAGCGCCGTGGAGCTGGTGGGCAGCGATGGCGTCGCGGTGCGCCGGCTACCGGGCGTGACCCTGTTCCTCAAGGACAGCCCGGCGGCGATCCAGGCTTGCGGCGGCATCGGCACCTGGAGCGAACCTGCCGCCCAGCTCGGCGCCAGCTTCGTAAACGACGGCACCTTGGTGGTGGATCCGTTCAGCCAGCGGTTGTGGTTTCGTGGTGAGATGCGGGCTCACGGCACCTCGATCAAATCCACCTGCCACACCCCGCCGCGGCTCACCTCCACCGCCAGCTCGCGGCCGTCGGCCCGCAGGCTGATCCGGCGGGGTACGCCAGGGGGTTGCATTGCGATCGGTTCGAGGGCCATCAGCGCGCGGCGGTAGAGCACCAGTTCGGTGCGGCCCTCCAGTTGCCTTACCACCACCAGCCTCTCGCCGGCCGCATCCACCGCCACGGCCAGGGGCTGGGCATCGGGGCGGTTGAGGCCCGGCAGAGGCACCGGCATCTGGCGCTCCAGATCCACCAGCACCACCTGCTCACGGCCACCCCGGCCCCCGATCACCGCCAGCCAGCGATCGCTCAGGGCCGGGGCATGGCTGCTGCCGATCGCCTCCAGCCGCCGGTCCAGGCCGCCCATCGGCACCGGCAGCGTGCCCGTGCAGCCGCTGAGCAGCAGCGGCGCCAACACGGCCAGGGGCCTGGCCCCCAGGTTGCGGGCCCAGCGGGCGAGGCCTGGGGGTGCCATCGCCATGGTTCAGCGCCCCGCCGCCGCTGGGGCGCCGCTGCCGCTGCGCATCCCCGCCGGCAGGTCGGGTTCCAGCTGATTCGCCAGATCGAACACCTGAACCCGGTTGATGCCGTTGTGCACCACCTCCAGGGCCAGGCGCCGGCCGCTCGGGGCCAGCGAGAGCCGCTCCACCTCCTGGTCGCTGGGTAGGGGGAAGCGCAGCAGGTTGCCGTTGACCCGGTCCTCGATCACCGCCAGGCGGCGGCTGCCCTGCTGGATCAGCACCGCCACATAGCGGCCGTTCCAGCTCAGCGACGGGGAGCGGTGCGGCTGGAAGCGACGCAGGTGGCGCAGCGGTAGCTCCCGGCCCGAGGGCTGCTCCTGCAGCAGCAGGGTGTCGCGGCCGCCCCGTTCCACCACGCTCGCCAGCACGCGCCCATCGCCACTCAGGGCTGGATCCTGGCGATTGCTGGCGCCCAGGCCGGCGGGGCCGGCGCTACGCCGGCCCCAGCTCCAACTGCCGCAGCCGCTGCAGAGAAGGGCTAACAGGGCGGAGCTCACCGCCACGCTCCGCATCGGAGCCGAACCCGTGAACCGCCCTGTAGCAATGGAGGGCTTCGGGGCGGGCGGGTGGAGCCGGTGTTGCCGCAATCCGATCAGTCGTCGAAACGGGAGCTGTTATCCCGCGCCTGAGCGCCGGGACCTGGCCGGCCGTCGCGGGAGGCTGGACGGCTGCCTTCCGGCCTGGAGGAGGCCTGCGGTCGGGACGCATAGCTGCCGGAGGCGGTGGGCTGGTTGCCCTTGCCGCCCAGTGGTGCGTAGTCGGCATCGCTCACTCCGGAACCACGGGGGCCTGCATCGCCTGCGCCACCACGGATCGGAGAACCCTGGGGAACGCCGTTGCCCGGGTTAACGGCTGCGGGGCCTCGACCCATGGCCCCTTCTTCGGGGGCGCCGGGCCGGCGGCTGGAGCGGGGCATGGTGTCGGCGCTGGCCACGGGGCGGCTGCCGCGGCGCAGCTCGCCAGCGTCGCGCCGGCGGGCACCGAAATCGGCCGGAGCTTGGCGTGACCCTCCGGCGCTGTAGCGGCCGGCAGGGGGGGCATCCCGCTCGGCGGCAGGAGCCCGATAGTCGGGTTCACGCCTGGGGGTGTCCCAGCCTTCGGCATCGTCGGGGCGGCGACTGGCAGCTCGCTCGGGAATGGCGGCCCGACTGGGGCGCCGAGGGCGGTAAAAGTCTTCCTCGGGACCCTCGCGGGAGGGGATACGGCCGCGGAAGGTGTCCGGTTCGTCGAAGGATTCGCCCTCCCAGCTACGGCCGCCTACCCCACCACGGGGGGCGAAGGGAGCCGGTTCCTCGTCGTCGAAGTAGGAGGAGCGGCGGGCCTGTTCGGTGGTCACGCCGCGGAGCCGCACGCTCTCATAGGCGAAAAACACGGTGGTGGCGGCCAACAGAAACTGGCCGAACTGCAGGATCGGATCGAGGCGCCAGCCCTGGAAGAAGAGGATGCCGCCGCAGAGCAGGCCGATGGCGGCGAAGAACACGTCGTAGTCGCGGGCCAGGGCGGGTTTGAAGTTCCTCATGAAATAGAGGAAGGCCCCACCCACCGCCAGCACGATGCCGACGATGCTGGCCCAATTGAGGCTGGCGTTGACCAAGGGGTTTGCCGGGAGGTATCCCGGGCGGTTGCGAGCGTGCCCTCACTTTAGGGACAGGGCCAAGGGGTGCCGAGCCGGAACAACTCTCCGGGACTCGCCACTGGGACTCGCCACCGGGACCCTGGCGCTGAGAACCAGGCGTTGAGAACCAGGCGCTGAAAAAGGAGCAGCCGTTGAGGCGGTGAGCCTTGGAGCCGATCTTGTCTGGCCTGGCTGTCTTGCCCTGGGGGATCGTCGTGTCCCGAGGTCCAGCCGCGGCCTCAGGGCCGCTTCCGATCAGAGCTTGCGGTCGACGCGGTCGTTCTGGCTGATGAAGAAGAGGGCAATCGAGATCGGCACCACCACGATCAAACCTCCGTACACAAGGCTGCTTAGGAAGTTGGAGAGGGAGGGGGTCATGGCGGCTGGCCGGCGTCAATCGGCCCAGATCTTAGGCAGTGGGGGCAACTTCCTACGATTGCACCACCACCGCTTAGGGCTTTGTGACGGCTGCGCTCCCCCAGGTCCATCTGGCCCTCGGCCTTTTGCTGGGGCTCTGGACGCTGCTGTTCCTGTTCCGTATCGTGCTCACCTGGTACCCCCAGGTCGACCTCAGCCAGGGCTGGGGCCGCTGGGTGGGACTGCCCACCGAGCTGGTGTTGGCCCCGACCCGCCGCCTGATCCAGCCGATCGGTGGCGTGGATGTGGCGCCGGTGGTGTGGGTGGGGCTAGTGAGCCTGCTGCGCGAGCTTCTGGTGGGCCAGCAAGGCCTGATCACCCAGGCCATGCTGCGGGCCTCGGCGGCGGTGGGCTGAAGCGAGTCCTCTGCTGCGCGTCGCCGTTAGCGGAAGACATCACAACCGGGTGGGTGGCTGGTTGGAGTTGGACTCGCACGGGAGTTTGGCGGCCACGGGCACCCTGTTCGGGCCCCCTTGCGGCAGGCCCCTACTGAGGCAGCATCTCCTGCTCCACGAACTTGGTGTAGACCTCGCCCCGCTGGAACTCGGGGCGATCCAGTAATGCCAGGTGGAACTCGATCGTGGTGGGGATGCCGGTGATCGCGCATTCGGAGAGGGCCCGCCGCAGGCGCCGCAGGGCGTGGTCGCGGTCAACGCCCCACACGATCAGCTTGCCGATCAGGGAGTCGTAGAAGGGGGGGATCTCGTAACCCGTGTACACGTGGCTGTCGACTCGCACGCCGGGCCCGCCCGGTGGCAGCCAGCCGGTGATCTTGCCGGGGGCCGGGCGGAAGTTGTGGCGGGGATCCTCGGCGTTGATGCGGCATTCGATCGCATGGCCGGTGAGGCGCACGTCCTCCTGGCGCATCGAGAGGGGTTCGCCGCCGGCGATGCGCAGCTGCTCGGCGATCAGGTCGATGCCCGTCACCATCTCGGTGACCGGATGTTCCACCTGGATGCGGGTGTTCATCTCCATGAAGTAGAAGCCGCCGCCGCGGTCGACCAGGAACTCCACCGTGCCGGCGCCCTCGTAGCTGATGCTGCGGGCCGCCGCTACTGCCGCCTCGCCCATGCGCCGCCGCAGCTCCGGATCGAGCCCAGGGCTGGGGGCTTCCTCCAGGAGTTTCTGGTGGCGCCGCTGAATGGAGCAGTCGCGCTCGCCCAGGTGCACCACATTGCCGTGGCGATCTGCCAGCACCTGCACTTCCACATGGCGGGGCCGGTCGATGAATTTCTCCAGGTAAAGGCCGGGGTTGCCGAAGGCCGCCTCCGCTTCGCCCTGGGCCGCCTTGAAGAGGTTCTCGAGCTGATCTGGACCGGGCACCAGCCGCATGCCGCGGCCGCCACCGCCAGCTGTGGCCTTGATCATCACCGGGTAGCCCATCTGGTCGGCAAGAACCGCCGCCTGTTGGGGGCTTTCGAGGAGGCCTTCGCTGCCAGGAATCGTGGGCACCCCAACGGCCTGCATGGTGGCCTTGGCGGTGGATTTATCGCCCATGGCCCGGATCGATTCGGGCGAGGGTCCCACGAAGGTGATGCCGTGGTCGCGGCAGATCTCGGCGAAGCGGTCGTTCTCGGCCAGGAAGCCGTAGCCGGGATGGATGGCGTCGGCACCGCGGGAGGTAGCCGCCGCGAGGATGTTCGGGATGTTGAGGTAGCTGCGGCTGCTGGGGGCTTCGCCCACGCACACCGCCTCGTCGGCGAGCTGCACATGCAGAGCGTTGCGATCCACCGTGCTGTGCACGGCCACGGTGGGAATGCCCAGCTCCCGGCAGGTGCGCAGGATCCGGAGGGCGATTTCGCCACGGTTGGCGATCAGCAGCTTGCCGATGGGCATCCGCAGCGGGCCGGCGGGGGAGGACGGACGGACCAGGCCGTTGCGGACTGTATCAGCGCTCACAGGCACCCATCGGGGGGGGCGTCCCCGGCGATGGGTATAGTCACCGCGGATCCGGCTGGGCCGGAGCCACCCACGCGGATGTGGTGGAATTGGTAGACACGCACGTTTGAGGGGCGTGTGGCTTCGGCCTTGCGAGTTCAAGTCTCGCCATCCGCATTTTTCTTTGCCACAACTTGACCCAAGCCCCACCGGATCCTTCAGCTGATCGGGTGGCTGGCTCGGGTCCGACTCATTTGGCTCAGGCTGATTCGGGTCGGGCTGATTCGCTGAGCCGGGGCCAGGTTGATTCCTGGAACCGCGACACCATCAAGGTTCCGGCCTTGGGTCTTGGCTCGCCATTGGGCGGGCCCCCCAGTCAGGTTGGCCGCCATCGTGTGGCCGAACCGGTGGCCACGATCGTGCTGGTGAGCAACGGGCCCGGGGAGATGACCACCTGGGTGCGGCCGCTGGCGGATGAGCTGCATCGCCTGCTGCCCTTGCGGCCCCGCGATCCCCAGGCCCCCTGCAGCCTGCAACTGGTGTTAGTGCCCTGCCCCAATGCCACCGGCCAGGAGGCGCGGCTGGCCCGCGGCTGGGACCTGTTCAGCCGGGTGCTGCCGGCCGGGCGTTTCTGGTGGCTGCTGTTGCGGCCCGCCCGCCACGGCCCCTGGCCGCGTCAGGGGGTGGTGGTGTTCCTGGGCGGCGATCAGTTTTGGACGGTGCTGCTCTCGGCCCGGCTCGGCTACCGCCACCTCACCTATGCCGAGTGGGTGGCCCGCTGGCCCCAGTGGAATGACCGCATCGCCACCATGGGGCCCAAGGCCTCTCGTCGCCTGGCCCCACGCTGGCGCACCCGCTCCACGGAGGTGGGCGACCTGATGGCCGATCTCTCCGCTTCGGCCCGCCAGGACGCGCCGCTGCCGGAGGGAGAGTGGGTGGCGCTGCTGCCCGGCTCGAAGCGGGCCAAGCTCCAGGTGGGTATGCCCTTCCTGCTGGCGGCCGCCGACCGCTTGGCGGCCCTGCGGCCGGGGTGTCGCTTCCTGCTGCCGGTGGCCCCCACCACCACGGTGGACGAACTGCGGGCCTTCGCCGGGTCCGCCAATCCGATCGCCCGCTACTTCGGCATCCAGGAGCCCACTCGCCAGGGCGGCGAACTGATCACCGCCGCTGGCACCCCGATCCGGCTGCTGGAGGTGCATCCGGCCCACGGCCCCCTGAGCCAGTGCCGCCTCGCTCTCACCACGGTGGGGGCCAACACCGCCGAACTCGGGGCGCTGGGGGTGCCGATGATCGTGCTGGTGCCCACCCAGCACCTGCATGTGATGCAGGCCTGGGATGGCTGGATGGGGTTGCTGGCCCGCCTACCCCTGGCGCGACGGCTGCTGGGGGTGGCCCTCACGGCCTGGCGGATGCGCCACCGCGGCTTCCTGGCCTGGCCCAACATCACCGCCGGACGCGCCGTGGTGCCGGAGCGGGTGGGGCCGATCACCCCCCAGCAGATCGCCGAGGAGGCGGCCGACTGGCTGGACGATCCGGATCGCCTTGAGGGCCTGCGCGACGACCTCCGCAGCCTGCGGGGCCGACCCGGGGCGGTGGCGGCCCTGGCCGGCCTAGTGCGCGACCTCCTGCCGCCGGGTCTAACTGCCTAGGGTTGCAACACTGTTTTGCGTCATTGCGGCCCGATGTCGGCGTTGTTTCCAGATCCCCCCTCCAGCTCAGCCGCCAACAGCAACGCTCCGGAGGGGGCTGGCAGCGCGGATGTTGCGGCTGCCCAAGCCAACGCCGCCGAAGGATCTGCCTGCGGCCTCCCGAGCGGGCTGGTGCGGGGCTTTGATGAGGAGGCCTGGCGTCAGCGGCTTACCCCCGAGCAATTCCGCATCACCCGCCAGGGCGGCACCGAACGGGCCTTCAGCGGCACCTACTGGAACCACAAGGGCCAGGGGATGTACCACTGTTTGTGCTGCGGCGCCGAGCTGTTCAGCTCCGCCACCAAGTTTGAATCCGGCACCGGTTGGCCCAGCTTTTGGGATGGGGTGAACCCCGGCGCCATCACCACCATCACCGATCGCTCCCACGGCATGGTGCGCACCGAGATCCGCTGCGCCCGCTGTGAGGCCCACCTCGGCCATGTGTTCAACGATGGGCCCCGGCCCACGGGCCAGCGCTACTGCGTGAATTCAGCCTCCCTGGAGTTTCAGCCAGATTGAGTGGTTCTGCGCCTCCAAGGCGTTAGGCCTGGAGGGCAGGTTCATCGGTCGAAACCGCATTGGATAGGAAGGGGTGATAGGCATAGGTTGTGAGCGCACCTTCAAGGTCGGCCCTATCTGCTCAAGCAAGGAAGGGTGGAATATCTCGTATTCCTGCAGTCTCCGGGATGGAGTGTTTGCCTTGAACGCTGAAAGCAACGACACCCGTTGCTTTCAGCGGACCAACTGGGGCGGTCAATCCTGAACAAGCACCTGCTTCACCCTGGGCGCAGCATGCGGGTTAGCCGCAATGCAGGCTTCTTCATCTGCCCGCTATCAGCTGTGGCTGAGTGATTGGATTGGGTTGTTGGTGCCATCAATCAGGGCCGAAATCGCCGCTCCCTGGATGCTCACGGTGTTGTTTGAGAAGACGTGGTCTTGAAAGCGTTGGCCGAGCGACTTGATCATTTGCGGATTCTGGTGGAAGGCGAACAGGGCTTCAGCGAAGGCTTCAAGGTCAAGGTAGTCGACCGATACGCTGCAGCCCAGTTCCGATAGTTCAGCGATGCCGCCACAATGTTTGAAGCACACACTCGGAATGGCCATGGCACCGGCTTCCAGGCTGACAACGGGCCCCGGATCTTCCCTGGAGAGGCAGGCCATGACATTGAGTTGCCTCAGGGCTGCCGCCCCACAGGAGACCCCGGGCAGCAGCAGCGCATGCTCGCGGATGCCCAGCAGGGTGAGATCACGCTCGGCTTTGACGTGGGCGATGGAATCGGGCCCGCAGCCAACCCATACGGCTCGGAATGGGATGTCGGCAAAGCGCCTGACGCAGGCCTTGACGAGCAGAGGAAAGAGATCAAATCCCTTGCGATCGATGGCCGAGCCGGCAAAGCCAAACAGGAAAACTTGATTACGGCGCAGTTCCCGCAGCGTATCAATAACAGACTGAGTGGAATCATTGCAGTTGAGCTGCATCATTTCTTCCGGCCTTTCATAGGGAACATAGGCGGGCATAACCACGCATTGATTGGCGTTGGCTTGGTGATTAGTGACAAGGTTTTGCTTGACGCTTTCGCCCTCGCAGGTCAGGATGTCAGACATGACGATCTGTTTTTGGATCGAGTCCCGCGTGCTCGAAAGAAGCAGTCCGATCTCCATTTCATGAACGCTGCTGATCACCCTGGTCCGACGGCGGTCTAGCGTCAGTTTTCCCAGGCAATAGCCCAGTACCAGGGTGTTCAGGTAGAGGCAGTCGGGGTTGACTTTCGCCACGATCTCCGCCAGCCAGGCTTCGGGGTCTCCGGTTTTGGATCTGGTCAAGCGACGGCTCAGTCGCTTGTGCCACCGCTCGGCCACCGGTCGGGTGCTGAAGGTGTACGTGGGGCAGAGGGCACTGAATTCCTCGCGCAGTGGGCCATCCCGCATCAGCGCTACCACCGGCCGGATTGCTGTGTTGGCCAACAACCAGCGAATCAGCCAGAGCAGCAGCAGGGGGGCACCGGTGCGTTGCCCCTCATGGCAGACAAAAAGTGTGGACGTCATGCCGGGGCCTTGGCCGTGGTCAGGTTTTGCGCAGCCTGACACAGGCTCCGAGGCGCTTCACCAGGGATCGTCCAGCGGCTCCACATCCACATCCACCAGCTTGCTGTTGCGTTCGGGATCGGCGCTCCCGGATCGGCTGCTGCGGGGGTAGGACTCCACGGAAGGTCGGCGGTTGCTGGCTGGTTGGGGTGCCTCCTGATCAAGGCGGGGGCGTGGTTGGCTGCGCTCGCGGGGTAGAGGTTGCTCCAGATCCAGCCCGTCATCGCCATCCGCGGCGATCCTCCGCTTCCTCCACCCCTCGGCTGGCTGATCGGCGAAGCGCTCGGGAGCTTCCCGCCGCCAATCCTGGTCAGGGCGATTGCGATCGCGGCCCTCGTCGCGCTCAGGGGCGTCAAGACCGTTGTCCCTGGGCCCGCGTCTTGGGGAATAGGGGCTGGGCTCCTCGTCGCGGACTTGCTCGGCGCCGTAGCTGTCGTTGCGCAGGGGGGCTGCGCGACGGGAATCTTCGCCATCGCGAAAGCGCCCGAAGCGGTTGTCGTCTTCCTCATCGAGATAACGGCGCTGGCGCAGCGGTTCGCGCTCACGGCGTTCCTCGAGTTCCACGTAGTCGAACTCCTCCTCCGGTTGGAAGGAGCGGTTGGTGGCGGGCTGGATGCGCCGCTGCTCGAGCTGACTGGGCTGGCCGGCGGGCAGCTGGTTCTCGGCCGGCACGGCACTGCCGCGGTAGCGCTCCCTTTCCTCCTGTTCCCAGCTGCTGCCGCCGATGCCGAGTTTTTCCAGCAGGCCGGTGCCCAGCTGCTTGAGCTTCTCCTCGGCGCCCTCGTACACGATGATCCGATCACTGCCGCTGCTCACGATCTCGCCCACCGGCATCTCCCAGGTGCTCAGCACCCCTTCACCCAGGAGGGGCACCCCGAGGGCGCCGATCACCAAGGTGGTGAGTTCGCCGGTCTCCACATCGAAGCTGAACCCCAGCACCCGGCCCAGCTGGGCGCCGGATTCGGTGATCACCTGGCAGTTGATCACCTTGCTGAAGCGATCAGGATCGAAGCCCTCCGCTAGCGAATCGGCGGAGTCCACCAGGATCACATCCCCCACCTGGCGGATGCGCTCCAGGGGCATCCAGCGGGGCAGGCCCGGTAGGAAACGGGTGAGGGGGTTGTCGCGCAGGCCGAGGGCCACCACCTCGCGGCGGTCGATGTCCACCATCACCTCGCCCACCACCCCGAGCCGACGACCGGTGTCACGGGTGATCACCTGGGTGCCCATCAGCTCGGAGCGCAGCCAGAGGCGATCGCTCGGGGCCGGGGCATTGGGATCGGGGGCGGCAGGTGTGGAGGAGGTCAAGTCCAGGGGCCCAGTCGGCCCATTGTGGCCCACCCCGCCAGCTCAGGCGGCCGGCGGCAATCCGACCACCTGGGTGTGGGTGCCGCGGGCCTGGGTCACGCCGATCGTGCGGGTGGAGGCAGCGATCATCGGCCGGCGGTGGCTCACCACCAGGAACTGGGCCGCATCGGCCTGGGCGGCGATCAGGCCGGCCAGCCGCTCCACATTGATGCCGTCGAGAAAGCTGTCCACCTCGTCGAGGGCATAGAAGGGGGAGGGGCGGAAGCGCTGCAGGGCGAACAGGAAGCTCAGCGCCGTGAGCGATTTCTCTCCACCTGACATCGATGCCAGCCGGCGCACCGCCTTGCCCTTGGGGTGGGCCACCAGGGTGAGGCCCCCCTCCAGGGGCTGCTCGGGATTCTCCAGCTGCAGGTGTCCCTCCCCATCGGAGAGGCCGGCGAAGATGGTGCGGAAGTGGCCGTCGACGGCGTGGAAGGCCTCCAGGAAGGCCTCCTGGCGCAGGGTGGACACCGTTTCAATGCGCAGCAGCAGCTCCTCGCGCTCCTTGCTCAGCACCTCGAGACGCTCCTCTAGCTCGGCGAGGCGGGTTTCCAGCTGCTCCAGCTCCTCAAGCGCAAGCATGTTCACCGGCTCAAGGGCCTCCATGCGCCGCGCCACCGCTTGCAGCTCGCCGCGCAGGGTGTCGAGACCGGCCTCGCGCACCTCCTCGGGGATCTCAGGGCGGGGATCGGGCAGGGCGCGCTCCAGCTGCTCCAGCCGCAGGCTGCCGCTGCGTTGCTCCTCGACCAGGGCCGCGATCTCCTCCCCCAGGCGCTGCAGCTCCCATTGGCGTTGTTGCAGCACCTGGCGGGCGGCCCCCAGCTGCACCTCGGCCTGATCGCGCTGGCGCCGCTTCTCGCCGAAGCGCGCCGCCAGGTCGGACTGGCGCGCCTCCAGCTCGGCGCGGCGGGTCTGGCCGCTCTGTTGTTGCTCCTTCCAGGCCTGGCGCTCGCTCAGCAGGGTCTGCACCGCCTCGACCAGCCGTTTCTCTTCCGTGGTGATGGCCTCCAGCTGGCTGGCCAGTCGTTCGGCGGCCAGGGTCCGGTCGCGGCGTTCGGCGGCCAGGGCATCGCGCCGCTGACGGGCCTCGCTGAGGGCGCGGTCGGCCGCCTCCAGGTCGGCCTGGAGGCCCTGCCACTGGGCGGCATCGGCATTGGCGGCGCCGGAGCCTTCGGCGGCCTCCAGGGCGGTGAGGGCCTCGCGCAGGGGCTCGATGCTGCTCGCGATCTGCTGCAGGCGTTCCCGGTCGGCGCTGCTGGCCTGGCGCAGCTGCTCCAGGCGGACCGTGAGCTGGCTGCGGCGCTGCTGCAGCGGCGTCAGCTGGCGCTGGGCCGCCAGCCGCTCGGCCTCCACCGCGGCCTGGCGCTGCTGGCTTTGGAGCAGCTGGGGCCGGCTCTCCTCCAGGGCCCGGGCCAGCTCCGCCTCACGGCGGCGGCAGGCCAGCAGACTCTCGCCGAGTTCCAGCAGGCGGCGCCGCAGCGGTTCGGCCTCGTCGCCCTCCTGGCTGCTGCCGAAGCCCAGCTGGCCGCTGCGCTGCTGCAGGCTGCCGCCGGTCATGGCGCCACTCTTCTCGAGCAGTTCGCCATCGAGGGTCACGGCCCGGCAGCGGCCCAGTTCGCGACGGGCGTTGTCGAGGCGGTCGAACACCAAGGTGTCGCCGAAGACGTAGCGGAACACCTCGGCGTAGACGGGCTCATGGCGGATCAGGTCGACGGCCCGGCCCACCAGGCCGCCGGGTCCTGGACCGCCGGAGCCCGCGGCCGCTGGGCCTGGAGCGCGCTGGAACGCCCCCCCCGCTGCGCCGCCGCCGCCGCGGATGCGGTTGAGGGGCAAGAACGTGAGCCGGCCGGCCCGGCGCTGCTTGAGCAGCTCGATCGCCCGGGCGGCGATGCGGTCGTCTTCGACCACCACCTGGCCCAGCCGGGCGCCGGCCGCCACCTCCAGGGCCACCCGGTGGCGCTCCTCCACCTCGGCAAGCTGGGCCACCGGCCCGTGGATCCCCTCCAGCCCTGATTCGAGCAGCAAGCGAAGGGCGCCGGTGCCACGGCTCTCCTGCAGGGTGTCGCGGCGGCTGTCGAGGCGGGCGATTTCCCGCTCCAGGCCGGTTTGCTCCTGTTCCAGCCGATTCCGGGTGCGCTGCTGCAGGGCCAAGGCCTCGGCCTGCTCCTGCAGCTGCCGCTGACGGGTGGCCAGGGTGTCCAGCAGCGCGGCCTCCTCCCGCTGCAGGGCAGCCAGCCGGGTTTCGGCCTCGCCGCTGCCGCCGGCCTCGTCCTGCTCCTCGGTTTCCAGTTCCAGCCGCCGCACCTCGGCCTGGCGCAGCCGTTCCTCCAGCTGGCCCTGCTCCGCCTGCAGCGGCCCAAGCCTCTTCTGGAGCTCCTGGCGCTGTTGGTTGCGCTGGCGGCGCTCCTCCATCCAGCTGCCGGAGCGGCCGGCCACCTCCCCGAGCCGGCGGCGTGAGAGTTCAACCGCCGCCTCCGCCGCCCTGCAGCGCCGCTCCGCCTCCTCGAGATCACCGCTGGGGCTGCCCTCGAGCTGCTGGCGCTGCTGGCGCAACTCGCTCTGGCTCCGGCCCAGGTCGTCGCGGCGTTGCTGCAGGCCGGCCGCCTCTTCGCGCTGCCGCTCCCCCTGGCGGGCGCGCTCCCGCTCAGCCGCCTCCAGGCCGGCCAGCTCGGCCTGCACCGCCAGCAACTGGTCCTCGCCCAGGGCCTTGACCTCGGCCTGAAGCGCTTCGAGCTCCAGGGCTCCCGCCGCCACGGCGCTCTCGGCCGTGGTGATCGCCTCCCGCTCCCCGGCCTGGCGCCGCTCCAGCTCCAAGCGGCGTTGCCCCAGGGCTGCCAAGGCGGCGCGATCGGCTTCGAAGGCGAGCAGTTGCTCCTGCTGGCGGCCGATCTGCAGGCGCTGGCGCAGCTCCTGGTAGGTGCGGGCCTTGGCGCAGTCGCGCTCCAGCTTCTGGCGACTGGCCAGCAGTTCCTGCTCCACGATGCGGCAGCGCTCCTGGCGTTCCTGCACCTCCTCAAGCTTGGCGCGGCTCTGATCGATGCGGGAATCGAACAGGGCAACGCCGGCCAGCTCATCGATGATGCCGCGCCGATCGCGGGCGCTCATCGACACGATGCGGGTCACATCGCCCTGCATCACCACGTTGCTGCCGTCGGGGTCGATCCGAAGGCGGCGCAGCTGGGTCTGGAGCTGCTGGGCGTTGCAGGCCACGCCATCGGCGCTGAAGCTGCTGCTGTAAGTGCCGCCGGGTGCCACCCGCAGCCGCCGGGTCACGCTCCATTGCGGCTGGCCCGGCTGGATCCAGGGGCCCTCCGGAGCCGCATCCAGACCCTGTTCCGCTTCGTCGGGCTGCCAGTCGCCGAGATCAAATCGCACGGTGACGGTGGTTTCGGCGGCACGGCCCTCCCGCTGCATGGCGCTGTTGATCAGATCCGGCAGCCGCTCGGCCCGCATGCCGCGACTGGTGGCCAGTCCGAGGCAGAAGAGCACCGCATCGAGGATGTTGCTCTTGCCCGAACCGTTGGGTCCGGTCACCACGGTGAACCCAGGCTCGAGCGGGATCGTCATCGATCCGCCGAACGACTTGAAGTGATTGAGTTCGACCTGGTTGATGTGAACCAACAGGCCCGAGCGCCGGGCGGTCGGAATGTAGCCGAGGTGGTGACGTTGCCAAGGGGGCTGCCTACGGTGGTGCCATCCGACGGTCAACCCCCCGGCGCCGGACGGCTCTCCCCACCCCCTCGCCGTTTCCCTGACGCTCCACCACCTTCAGAGTGGGGCTGTTCCCGCACCTTTCCCCTTCGCCCCGGACGCCATGGATCACGTCAGCGATTCCCCCGCTTCCTCCGGCGACTCCCACGGTCCGGTGGGTTCCACCCCAGGCCGGGGCTTTCCCTTCCAGCCCAACGGCAGCGGTGGCTCCGGCGCCCCCTCCAGCGTGGAGGCGGAGGTGCCGACCCTCACCCAGCTGCAACTTGCCTTCCGTGAGCGCTTCGAGGCTCTGCTGCCCACCATCCAGCGGGAATGGCCTGAGGTGGCGCGCCACACCCTGGAGGCCACCCGCGGCAGCTTCGACAACGCCGTGGAGGTGATCAGCCGCCAGACCGGTCTGACCAGCCATGGGGTCAAGCAGCAGCTTCAGCAACTGCTGCACACCACCGGTGAGCAGGCCCACCAGGTGGCAGACACCCTGCGCCCGCTGGAGGATCAGCTTGAGCAACTCCTCGACGACCTCAACACCACCCTGCGTCCACGGATCGAGAAGCCGGTGCGGGAGAAGCCGCTGATGGCGATCGGGATCGCCGCCGGGGTGGGGCTGCTGTTCGGCTTGCTCCTCTCCGGTCGCCGTTCCGCCTGAGTTCGCCATGGGTCGCTCCACCTTCGGCAAGGTCACCGAGTTGATGTCCTCGGTGATGGACCTGCACGTGAAGATCGCGCTGCAGGAGGCCAGCCGGGAGAAGCGTCGCCTGATCGGTGGCGCCGTGTTCCTCGGCATGGGGATCACCCTGGCCACCTTTGCCGGAGTGGCGGCCCAGATCGCCCTGCTGCTCTGGCTGCACCAGAGCCTGGCCTGGAGCTGGCTGAACTGTGCCCTGGCCCTGGCCGGCCTGGATCTGGCCTTGTCCGGGCTGTGCCTGCGGATCGGCGGCGGCATGCTCAAGGCCCCCTTCCTGCCGGAGACCCGCCTCGGCATCACCCGCACCACCCGAGCTCTGACCGGGAGGTTCTGAGGCGGGGCAGCTATTCGTGTTGCAGCGGATTGTGTTGCGACAGATTGTGTTGCGGCAATTGGCTAAACCTGGATCCCCAGCTCCGCCAGGGCCTCCTGCTCCACCCACACCGAAACCGAACCGCCGGGGCAGCGCCATTCGGCCCAGCCATCGGCGTTGGTGGTGATCGCTTCGCGGATGTGGCCGGTGAGATCGCGGTAGATGGCGTTGGCTTTGCCCACCTCCATCCACTTGCGGCCGGTATCGCCATCGCTGAGCAGCACCGCCAGGGTGCGGGGGTGCCCTTCGCTGCCGAGCCGCGTCCAGCCGATCGTGTTGAAGTGATCGAAGTAATCGATCTGGCGGCCGTAGGCCCAGTGGGTGCGGGCCAGCAGGAAGCGATCGATCAGGAAGCGGTGGCTGGGCATGCGGATGTCGATGCGGCGGCCGAAGCGCGAGTCGTGGTAATCAGCGCCGTAGTAATCGGCGTGGAAAATGCAGGGATAGCCCTGATCGCGCAGCAGGATCACCGCATAGGCGAGCGGCTTGAACCAGGGCTCAACTGGGGATTCCAGCGCCTGCAGCGGCTGGGTGTCGTGGTTCTCCACCAGGGTCACCGCCAGCAGGGGCAGGTTCTGCATCAAGGTGCCGTCGAGCAGGCTGGGCATGTCGTATTGGCCGCCGCTGCGGCTGGCCTCATGGAAATTGAGGTGCAGCGGTGCATCGAACAGGCTCATCTTGCCGCCACTGTTGGCGGCATACCAGCTGAGGCTGCCGAGGTCGTAGGTCCAGTATTCACCCACCACGAAGAGATCGCGTTGGGCATAACTCTCCATCTCCGTGATCCAGTCGATGAAGAAATCACTGTTGATATGCTTGATGGCATCGAGGCGGAAACCATCCACTCCCACCTGATCTAACGTCCAGCGGCCCCAGTGTTTGAGTTCCCCCCGAACCTCGGGGTGAGCCATGTTCAGGTCGCAGCCCATCAGGAAGTCGTAGTTGCCTTTCTCCAGCGTCACGTTGCCATCGAAACTGGCGCCGTGGCTGCGCCAGATCGCCTGGTAATGGGGATCAAGGCTGTTGTAATCCACCGCATCGAAGTGATACCAATGCCACTGCATCGTGGAGTGGCGGCCGCCGCGGCCCTCGAAGCGGAACTGGGTCCAGGCCCGGATCTTCCGCTCCTCCCCCAGCGGCTGGCTTCGGTTCTCGGGGGCGTAGGGCGTGGCGAGGTATTCCTCCTCGGCGTCGGCGAAGAGTTTGTGGTTGAACACCACATCGGCATACACCTGCAGGCCGGCCTCGCGGCAGGCCTGCACCGCCTCCAGGTACTCCTGCCGCGTTCCGTATTTGGTGCGCACGCTGCCCTTCTGGTCGAACTCGCCCAGGTCGAAGAGGTCGTAGGCGCCGTAGCCCACGTCGTCGGGGCCACCGCCCTTGCTGGCCGGCGGCAGCCACACGGCGGTGATGCCCGCCTCCGCCAGAGCCCGAGCTTCTTTTTTGAGGCGGCGCCAGTGGCCGCCATCTCCCTTCACATACCAGTGAAACCATTGAATCATCGTGCCGTTGAACTCCACCGGCGCCTTTGTCTTGCTCGCCACGAGGGTGGTTTCGTGGCTGGCGAGCCAGTCCCGCAGGAGATCGACGGCGGCGCTGGCCGTGTCCACCGCTGGGTCCGCTTCGGCGGCCAGGATCAGGGTTTTGAGGTCGGTGAAGATCGAGGGGGGCATCGGTCCCGGCTGGGATAGGGGGCAGCGGACTTGCCGCTGGCCCATGGTTAGCAACGGTGGGAGCTGCCTCGCCGTTCGCATCACCGCGGCACGACAGAACAGTCTTTGTTCGATACCGATTCAATTGCAGCTTCAAGTGCAGCAGGTCTCGCTGGTCTGTAGCTGTCCACATCCACAGGCCCTGCCAGCAGCACTGCGTTGTGAGCCGCTGCGATCAGCCCCGTTCAGCGGATCTCGTAGCGCAGCCAGCGGCAGTCGATGCCGCCGTTGCTCACGGCGATGCGCTGGCTGGCCTTGAGTCGCAGGGCGCCGGTGAGGGCGGGGTTGCCGCTCAGCAGCCAGAGGGTCCAGCCGCTGCAGCGTTCCCGCACCATCCGGCCCAGGTCGGCGTAGAGAGCTTCGAGATCGTCGCCCCGGCCGAGGCGGTCGCCGTAGGGCGGGTTACACACCAGGATGCCGGGCCCGGGCGGCGGGCTGAAATCGCGGAAATCGCCCGGCTCGAGGCGGAGGTGCTCGGCCAGGCCGGCGGCGGCGGCATTGGCGCGGGCCTGGGCCAGCACGGCCGGATCCTGTTCGATGCCGACCAGGGGGGCCACCGCTGAGCCGTCGGCCCGAGCCGGGCGCGTCTGGGCGGCGGCGGCCTCCACCTCCCGCCGCCAGAGTTCAGGGTCGAAATCCGGCCAGCGCTCGAAGCTGAAGGAGCGCGCCGCCGCCGGGCGGCTGGAGGCCGTAGGGCCGAACGCCGGGATGTCGCCCATCGGGCCGTTGCCTGCCGCCGCGGGGCGACCGAACGCCCTGCCATGGCCTGTTGCCGCGCTGCCCAGCTCCGATGGGGGCCGCAGGCCTGGGGCGTGGCCGAGGGCGGCGGCGGCGGCCTCCAGCAGCAGGGTGCCGGAGCCGCAGAGGGGATCCACGAGGGGCACCGATCCATCCCAGCCGGTGAGGGCGATCAGGCCGGCCGCCAGGTTCTCTTTGAGCGGCGCCAGGCCCATGGCGGCCCGGTAACCGCGGCGGTGCAGGCTGCTGCCGCCTCCCTCGAGGCTGAGGATGGCCATTCCGCCGTCCAGGTCAGTGTCGTTGCGGGTTGGGCCCCGGCCTCCTGGGCCCCGGCCTCCTCCCCCTCGGCCGCTGCTGCCTCGGCCGCCGCTGTAGGGGTTGCCGGGGTGGATGGGACCGCCACCGCCGCTCCCGAAGGGTCGGCCGGGGCTCAGGTGCAGGTGGAGGGCGAGATCGGGATCCTCCAGGTTCACCATCGAGCGGCTGCCCCAGCGCTGCCGCTGCAGATCCACCAGGGCGTTCTTCACCTCCAGGGCGGTGTAGTGGCTGTGGTTCAGCTCCGGCAGGCTGCCGCTCGCCTCCACCTTGAAGCTGGCCTCGGGGGGCAGCCAGTGGTCCCAGTCGGCAGCGTGCTGGACGCCGTGGTGCAGGTCGGCGCGGCCGCGGCAGGGGAAGCGGGCCAGCTCCCGCAGGAAGCGGAAGGGGATGCGGGCGCGCAGGTGGAGGCGATAAAAGCCGGCCAGGTCGGTGCGGCAGGCCACGGCGCGGCGCAGGGGGCGCACCTCTTCGGCGCCCAGGGCCGCCAACTCGGCGGCGGCCACCTGCTCGAGGCCGGGGGGCACCACGGCGGTGAGATCGAAATCCTCCGGGGACGTTGCGAGCTGCTGCATCACTCCACTGTGCCGGTGGGGGCGCCTCGGGCCGTGGGAGGTTTGATCGCGCCTCCGTGGAACGGCGATCCTTGCTCAGCGCAGTGGCTCGCTCGGGCTCAGATCCAGGCTGCTGCGCTCGAGCACAGGAACAGCATCCACGGCCTTCACGGCCTCGATCAGCTGCTGCTGGGTGGACGCGGGGAGCTCATCGAGGTCGCCATCGGCGAAAGACACCAGCGCCTTGAGCGCTTCGCTTACCGGGAAAGCGGAGCCGTAGAGCGCCCGGGCGGCCCCCAGCCCCTCGGTCAGGGTGAGGCCCGAGGCCAGGAGCACGGCCACGCCGTCGCTGCTGGGCTCGGGTTCCGCCACCCGGCCGATCGTGAGGCCCCCGAAGAACGACACCTTCACACCGCCCTGACGGACAGCGTCCCCGGCACTGAGCACGGTGAAGGTGCCTGGCTGATCCTGCAGCACTGTGGAGCTTTCCAGCCAGGGCAGTAGGCGTTGCAGCGCAGCGCGTTCAAGGGGGCGGGTGGTGAAGAAGTCGAAATCCACCGACACCCGGTGACCGCAGCGCAGGGCGATGGCGGTGCCTCCGTAGAGCACGAATCCCGCCGCAGCCAGGCCACGAAGTGATGGCCAGAGCTGTCGCTGCACGGGCGGCAGAATCTCGAGCCGAGCCGCGAGGGTCATCCGCCCCTGAAGCGCCGCAGCGGCAGCGGTGGCACGGGCCCGGTGGGGGTGACTCCCAGCTTGCGGTGCCAGGTGGTCCAAGAGCGGGGGGAGAACCAGCCAGCCTCGGCCCGTTGCAGCACCTGGGCCAGCCGTGCATCGCCCAGGCTGCGGCGCACCTGCAGCACGGTGTCGAAATCACCGATCTCCATCACCTGGGCGATCACCCGCTCGGGCCGGCGCAGGGCCTGCTCGGCCTGTTCCCACCAGATCAGCCTTGCGGCCATGGGTCGGAGCAGGTTGATTTCTTCGGCAGCAGTCGGGCTTGCGGGCGGTTCCAGCATCGCAGGGCCCGATTCAGAACAACGCAACGCTAGATCGCTGGGGCAGCTTGGATGGTTGCGCTCAGATCTGGCGCCTGAGCATGAATAGAAAGGCGCTCACAATCGCCGCCCCGACCAACACGCGCAGGCTGCCGGTCAGGGAGGTGCGCAGCGTCTCGGCGCGTTGATCGCGGAGGCTGCTGCTGCTGCGGGAGGTGTTGATGGCGATCGCCTCGCTGAGCTGCTGTTTCCGCTCGGCCAGGGAGCCGCCCTGGAGCGGTGGCAGGGGCCCCGGGTTGGCGGCGGCGAGCAGGCTGCCCAGCTCAGCCTCGGAGCTGCTGGCCATGATGCGGCTGCGCAGGGCGGCGACGCCGCTTTCGCCCTGATTGATCTGGCGGTTGAGCTGGCTGTCGCTGTCGGCCCAGAGCCAGGCGTAGCCGATCAATTGCAGGGGAACGAGAAGGGCGAACACAAAAAACCAGCGGCTGGCCAGCTGCTGACTGCGCCGGCCGCTGGTCAGGGCTTCATCGGCGTCGTTGTCGAGCAGGGCTTCTTCGGAGTCGTTGACGACCAGGACAGAACCAAGCCGCAGCAGGATCACCGCCAGAAGCAGGACCGGGGCGAGGTTGACGGCGGCATCGGAGAGCCGCAGCCACCACACCGGTTGGGCCGGGGCCAGGGGAATGGCGCTGGCGAGAAGCGAGCTCAGCACCAGGGCCTCCAGGGCCAGGGCCAGCCATTGGGTGTGGCGGGCGAAGGCGGTGCGGCGATCGAGAGGGAGCATCCGTGGGCAAGCATCCGTGGGCTGGCCCGCCGCGGCAACAGAGCGGGTCGGTGGAGTGATCAGCCGGGATCCGGCCGCAGGGGATCAGCAGCAGGGGGAGACGGTGCCAGCAGCCCGCAGCCGGCGGCGCAGTTTGCGGGAGAAACCGAAGGCGGTGGCGGCACCTGCCACCGGCAGCGGGCCGGGCACGGGGGTGGAGGGCAGCTGGGCGATGCTGAGGCCGCCGCTGGTGGCGGCGTAGATGCTGCTGCCGCTGGCGTAGACGCCACGCATGAAGTTGCTCCCCAGGCCGTTGGCGGTGGTGTAGTTGGTGAAGCTGGTGCCGCCGAGGGTGGAGATGCTGAGGCCGCCGCGGCCGTCGCCGGCGCTGGTGGCGACATAGATGCTGCTGCCGCTGGCGTAGACGCCACGCATGAAGTTGCTCCCCAGGCCGTTGGCGGTGGTGTAGTTGGTAAAGGTGAGCGGGTTAGCCAGGGCGGCCGGGGTGGCGGCGAGGCTGAGAGCACTAGCAGCAGTGGCCAGCAGAGCGGTGCGGAAGCTGACCATGGATTCAAAATTTCCCGAATTCTTAGCCCCCCCCACCGGTGTCAAGCATCGGTGTGCGGCGGACGACAGCGGCGGTGCTGAGGGTTTGCCGTGGTTATGGCGACAGGTTGAGGCCCACCGAGCCCCACGATGTCTGGTGCAGTCACGGCGATGGAGGCGCGGCCGCGCTCAGCATCTGGCACCCAGGCGGCGAGGCAAGGGTTGCGGCGGCCGGAGCTGCACCGCCGCACCGCCATCACCGATGCCCTCGCCAGCGACCAGAACAACCTGCGCCGACGCCTCACCAGCGAACGCCGTCAGCGCCTGATCCAACTCCCCGCAGGGCCAGGGCGGCACCGAGCAACCGCGGCGAAGGCCAAGGGCAGGCGATCTGCTGCCCGATGACTCGCTGAGCGGTGCCTGGTGATTTGCCGAGGCAGCAGACCGGTCAGAGGCCGCCATGCTCCGCCCAGAACTCTGCGGGGGTGCAGACGGGATAGCGATCCCGCAAGGTCAGCAGGGCCTTGTCGCCAGTCACCAGGGTTTGGGCCAAGCCAAGCCGCAGCGCCGCCAGCAACGTGTCGAGCACCGGCAGGTCATCGCGATCGGTGAGATCACCCTCCACAACGGCCTCCGGCTCCACCAGCTCGGCCAGGATCGCCAGGGTGTCGATCAAATCACCGATCGCCTCCGGCGTGAGCCCATGCCGGTGGACCAACCGGGGCAAGGTGCGGCGCAACTCAGCCAGGATGAACTCAGACAGCACCACCTCCAGCGCCCCGAAGCGCCAGGCGGCGATCAACCGGCCGGGCACGCTGGCGGGGTAGGCGAGGCCTGAAAGCAGCACGTTGGTGTCGAGCACCACGGCCAGCCCGGCCATGGTCAGCGCCCGGCGCGGCTGGCCGCCACGGCGGCGGCGATCTCGGCCAGACCCTCGGCTTCCGGCACCTCGGCGTAGCCAGCCTCGATGCGCTCGCACAGTCCGTCGAAACGGGCCTGCAGCCGGCGGATCCGCTCAAACAGGCGGGCATCCACCAAGGCGGCCACGGGCTTGCCATCCCGCTTGATCACGATGCTGTCGTGGCGGTACTGCACCTGGTTGAGCATGTCGCCCAGGTTTTGGCGGAAGCTGACGGCCGTGGCTTCGCTAATCATGGTTTGATCATGGCAACACGATCCATAGGATCAATGCGATCAGTATGACCAATACGATCCCGTGGGGCAAGCAGGGTGCCGCATTCGAGCCCGGTGGCCCCATCCCGATGCTCACCTGCCGCCCGATCAAGCCCCAATCGCCTAGGGGACTGGGCTGGGCATGGCACGGACTGGGGTCGGAGGCCCCTTCAGAACGCGCAGGGTTCCAGGGATCGAGTTGCGCAGCATGGCGGAGCGTTCGCTGCTGAGATTGGTGCTGAAGGAGGCTCCATTGGCATCGATGGCGGCCGGAGCCGCACCCCCGCACCAGCCCTGGCGAGCGTTAAACTAGTTTGCAACTGGTTAATCAGAAGGGCATGCGCAGTGTTGGCGCCTTCGAGGCCAAGACCCATTTGGCGGCTCTGCTCGATGCGGTGAGCGCTGGGGAGCAGATCACGATCACCCGCCATGGCCGTCCCGTAGCCCGGCTCATGCCCCCTGCCGCCGAAGCTCCCGCCAGCGTGGTCGACACCATCACCCGCTTGCGTCAGTTCAGCCAGGGGCAGACCCTCGGCGGCCTCACCATCGCCGAGCTGCGCGATCAGGACCGCCGATGAATCACCCGGAAGCGAGCGGCGCCGCGGAAACGGCGGCAGAGCTTGTGCTGGATGTGTCGCTCAGTTGCGCCTGGTGCTTTGCCGATGAGGCCAGCGAGCCGGCCTGGACGATCCTGGATCGGTTGCAGGGCGGCCGGGCTCATGTGCCGGCCCTCTGGCTCTGGGAAACCGCCAATGTGCTGGTGCAGGCTGAGCGCCGTGGCCGCATCAGCCCGGCGGCGATCCGCACCTATCTCGGGCTTCTGGAGGGGCTGCCGATCAGCCACGACCAGCCCAGCACGGCCACCGCCTGGCACGACACCCTCGCCCTGGCCCGCGGCCATCGCCTCACCAGCTACGACGCCGCCTACCTGGAGCTGGCTCTGCGCCGGGGCCTGCCCCTGGCCACGCGTGACAAGGCCCTCCAGGCGGCGGCCCGGCTGGAGGGAGTGCCCCTGCTGCCCTGCTGAAGCCAGGGCATGAGGGGCACTCTTAGCGCGGTTCCGCCTGGCGACGGACGTCCGATCTGGCTGCTGAGCGTGAACCGGGCAGGCTGCCGGGGCTGGCGGTGGTCAGGAGGCGCTGCTGCAGGGCCACAATCAGCCACTCGGGTGTGGTGGGCCTAGACGGTGCGGCGATCTCCCGCTCGATCGCCGGGAGATCGAGCCAGGCAGCGGCGACACCATTGCACTAAGCTAGCCAGATCAGCTAGCCGATTCTCTATGGTCGCCCAGTGGACGTTGCAGGACGCCAAGAACCGCTTCAGCGCCGTGGTGGAGGCAGCCCTGGCCGGTGAGCCCCAGAGGGTCACCCGCCGAGGGCGCTGGGTGGGTGTGGTGATCTCGGCTGCTGAATACGAGCGGCTGTGCCGCCTGGATCAGGCGAGCGCGCCCTCGCTGCCGGAGCTGCTGCTGGCGCTGCCGCAGGACGACGAACCCTTCGAGCGGATCGGGCTGACGCCGCGGGAATTTCCGTGTACCTGATCGACACGATGGTGCTCTCGGAGCTGCGCCGCCGCCAGCGCGATCCAGGGGTGGTGGCCTGGATCGCCCGGCAGCAGCACGACGACCTGTTTCTCAGCGTGGTGAGCATCGGCGAGATCGAGCGGGGTATCGCCCGGCAGCGCAGCACGGATCCAGCCTTTACCGAAGAGCTGGCGAGCTGGTTGAAACGCCTGCTGCGCCTTCACCGAGAGCGGCTGCTGGCGGTGGATCTGCCCGTCGCCCGCCGCTGGGGACAACTCTCGGCCGCCCTCGGCCACGACAGCGCCGATCTGCTGATCGCCGCCACCGCCCTGGAGCACGGCCTCACCGTGGTGACCCGGAACCTGCGCCACTTCACCCCCACCGGTGTGGCCACCCTTGATCCCTGGCAGGGCGAAGGCTGAGACACCTTGGCTGTCATCAGAGCCTCCTCCCCCAAGGGGGTTGGGAAACGGCGCTGGCGAGAAGCGAGATCAGCACCTTGAAATTCGTGCGCCAGCTGCAGGATTTTCAAGGCATTGTCTGGGTGGCCCCATGCCTCCCAGGCCCTCGCTGTTCGCCTCACTGCTGGCCGCCCTTGCCTGAGCGCCGGTGATGGCGCTGCTCGGGTCCGCGCCAGTGCGGCAAGACCACCCTGGCCCGCCAGCTGGTGCCCGTGGCCTCAGCCAACTGTTTCGATCCCGAGGATCCGATCAGCCTGGCGCGGCTGGAGGAGCCCCTCACAGCCCTGGCCGAGCTGCGCGGCACGGTGGTGCTCGACGAGGTGCAGCGGCGACCGGTTCGATCATGACCATCAGCACCGGAGGCTGTCGTCCAGGTTGCCAAGGCCCTGCGCATCAGAGGCCGGCGTCACCGCGTAGCTGCTCAGTCTGTTCGATGCTCACCAGTTGGCCGGCCAGGGCCAGGAAGGAGCGATTGCCTGCCACGGCCGGTGGCGGCGTGGCCTGGTGCAGGCCCGTTGGGGATCCCCCTGGAGCAGCAGGATCCGGCCCTCTTCGCCAGTGAAACGCGGCCATGACATTGCCCGTGGCCCTCGACACCAACCTGTTGGTGCGTCTGCTCACCGGCGATGAACCCGAGCAGGCCGGCCGTGTGGCCGATCTGATCGATGCGCGATCCGCCACGTGCATCTGGAGCAGGAAGAACTGGTGCGCCAGGCGCTGGCCTGGCATTGCCAGGGTCTGGACTTCGCCGATGCCCTGGATCTCAGACCAGCGGTGCAATCCCTCTGAGAGCGAACCAGTGCCCCATCCGGGTGCTTCCGGCAATCCTGCTGGGACGCGGGGTTTCGTGGTTCGGAGATGCCCACCCAGCCGGGCCAGCCCCACCAAGGGCCGCCGATGCCATACTTCAGGGGTCGGTCTTCGGGCCGACTAGGTGGCTCACACCAATGTTTCGGACAGCGGTTCGATTCCGCTCAGCTCCATTCCCCCGCTCCCGGTTCAGCCGGAAGCCACGCGGGGCTGCAATGGTTTCGACGGGGCATAAGGAGGGTGACTGAAGCCTGCTCGGTAAGAGCAAACCCGTAACAGCGAACAACATCGTTCGTTTCTCCCGTCAAGCCGCCCCTGTGGCTGCCTGACACTCTTAACGGAGACGGGGTGAGATCAGCCTTGTCACCCAAATGATCCATGGGGCCTGGAAGGGCCCCTCCAACGTTTTTGTGATCGAGATCCTGCAGGTTTTTCACCTGTGCCTCGGGGTTAGCCGCCCACAGGCTGGGCCAGGTGTCGAGTCGGACGTTTCTCAGCGGCGTGCTCAATCGCTGCTGCCCTCGGGATTGCCATGCCCCCCGTCTCTACGGCGGTGGCCTGATCCGCGAATTTCAGGTGCGCTGTTTGGAGCGGGCCTTGCGGTCTGTTCCATGGCGACCCATCAGCCTGTCCCCGTTGGCGTCAAGGACGGCCCGCGTCGGTTCTCCTCCCCTGCCCCAGGTGGACCATTCCTGCGACGGTTGTCTCCAGAAACGGCGGCATCTCTGCCGTCGCCCGCATCCAAGACCTCCATGGCTCCCTCCTCCTCCGTTCCCCTCGCCACCCTGCTGGTGCTTCCCGACCTCAAGCCCCTGGCCCAGCGCCTGCTGGCGGTGTTGCGCCACCTCAGCCCCGAGCTGGCCGCTGGCTTCCACCTCGAGGCCGAGCGTCTCGGCCGGGCTGTGGTGTTCAGCGGCGATCCGCTGGAAGCCGAATCGATGCGGCGCGAACTGCAGGCGGCAGGCCTCACCACCTCCCTCAACCTCCGCTACGTGCCGCTGGCGATCGCTGCGGCCGAATGAGGATCACCAACTGAGGGATCATCGCCGCGAGGGCCTGCCCTCAGGGATTGGCCCCCGCTGGGGTGGCTCCGCCTGGCCGGTAGCCACTCCAGCTTTTCAGTTCCTCCAGGGAGAGCACCCCTTCGCGCCGCTCGCCTCCCTTCATCCAGGTGGGGTAGGCGCGGATGCCGGCCTGGCTGCAGCGCTGCTGGCCGGCGGCCCCCTTCTCGCATTCCTGGTAGGGGAGCCGCTGGGCGGCTGGCTGGCCGAACAGCCTCTTCTGCTGATCGCAGGCAGGGCACCACCAAGCTCCATAGAACACATAACCCTGGCGGCGCAGGTGCTCTGCAAGCCCCCGCTGGCTGGGGTTGGAGGAGGCGAAGTTTTCGCCGCCGCTTTGAGGCCTGGGCGTTGCCACCGCCGGGATCTGGGCCAGCACCGCCGCCGCCGGCAGTGGGCCGGCAGGGAGCAAAAGAGCTCCCGATAGCAGGAGGTTGAGGTGGTGCGGCCAGCGGCGTTGCAAGGCGAATCGGATCGGGGCCAGCGGCATCTCTAGAGTTCACTTCGCCTGTTGGACCAACTTTAGGAGGCTGCTGAACAAGCCCGAGACCGCCCGCCGATTCCATGCCAGCACTGCAGCCAGCACTGCAGTGCCTTGCAGCGCTGCCGTTCGGCCTTCCGCCCTTCCCAGCACCGCAGGCGGCCCGCCGCCGCTGAGACAATGCCAGCACGTCGAACCGACGGGCCTCGATCGCCCGGGCGCCAGCCCGTTGCCAGCGACGCCCCGATGCGAGCGCCAGTCCCGATGATCGTGATCCGAGGAGCCTGAACCGATGAGCGCCAACGGTTATCGCGATTACTTCAAGGTGCTTGAGCTCGACCGGGGCGCCGATGCCGATGCGATCAAGCGGTCGTTTCGCAAGCTGGCCCGCCAGTACCACCCGGACGTGAATCCCGGCGATAAGGCCGCCGAGGCACGCTTCAAGGAGATCAGCGAGGCCTACGAGGTGCTCTCCGATCCCGAGAAGCGGCGGCGCTATGAGCAGTTCGGCCAGTACTGGAACCAGGTGGGTGGCGGTGGCGGCGGCATGGGCGCCGATGTTGATTTCGGCCGCTACGGCAATTTCGATGAGTTTGTCAATGATTTGCTCGGGCGATTCGGTGGTGGCGGCGGCGGAGGCGGTGGTGGCGGCTTCGGTGGCTTTGGCAGCGGCTTCCCCTCCGGCTTCGGCGGCCGCGGCATCCCGGTGGATCTCGATGCCGAGGCCACGATCAACCTCAGCCTCTCCGAGGCTTTTCGGGGCTGTGAGCGCACCCTCTCAGTGAATGAGGAGCGGGTGCAGGTACGGATCCCGGCCGGCGTGCGCAGCGGCAGCCGGCTGCGGCTCAAGGGCAAGGGCAACCTCCAGCCGGGCACCGGCCGCCGCGGCGACCTCTACCTCAACCTCCAGCTCCAGCCCCATCCGATCTGGCGGCTCGACGGCGACCAGCTCCGGGCCGACCTGCCCCTGAGCATCGACGAGCTGGCCCTGGGGGGTGATGTCACCGTGGCCACGCCCGATGGGGAGGCCACGGTGCAGGTGCCGCCGGGGATGAGCGTGGGCCGCAGCCTGCGGCTCAAAGGCAAGGGTTGGCCGCTCAAGGAAGGGCTCCGCGGCGACCTGCTGCTCAGCCCGGTGCTCAAGCTGCCTGAGAACCTCAGCGACCAGGAACGGCGGTTGCTTGAGCAGCTCCGCCAAGCCCGCAGCGCCGACCCGCGCCAGGGGTGGACCGGCAACGCCAAGCTGTGACTCTGGCAGTTCGGTTCATTCTTTGAAAACAGAGATCTTTTCCAGATCTTTACTTGCAAGCAAGGCCTTGCTGTTATTGAATACCTCTACGTATCGGCCAGGGATCTGTGCCAACCAAGCAATCGACGGGCTTTTCCTTCGCCAACGCCGCCTCCCGCTTGAAGATTTGGATCATGATGGCGGTGGTGCTGGCTGCCATTGGTTTGTTTCAGGCTAGTTCGGCGCAAGATGAGGTTGCGTTCAATAACCAGCACACCCGCAATGCCGTCACCAAAGGCATGAATTTTAAGCATCGCATGCCGATGGTTACTGGCGATCTACAGCGAAGCATCGACACCGGAATGCACATCGAAAACATCTATCAGCTCAACCTCAAGGACAAGACATTCTGGGCAGAAGGATGGTACTGGATTAAATGGCGTTCGGAGGTTCAGCAAATTATTGATGCCGAGAAGATTCCGCTTAACCAGGTTCTCGAATTCACCAATGAGATCGAATCAACCAATATGGTTTTGGAGCCAGACACCACAGAGCCGGTGAAGCTCGAGGATGGCCGCCTCTATCAGTTGTTTCGCTTTTCCGGCCATTTCTTTGTAAATGATCTCAGCTTGTCAGGCTTTCCTTTCTATGACATGAAATTGCCGATCACGATGGAAACCAGGCCGGATGCTCTTTCCTGCTACGAAGGCGGTCCGCCCTGCGTATCGCTGCTGCCCGAAAAAAATATATCCAACACCCTGATCGGACAATTCGCTGATGTTAACGGGTATGACATGGTTGGCAGTTCGGTGAAACCTTTTTTACATCAGTACAACACCACCTTCGGCATTGGCAAGCCCTCTGCTTTTCCATCAATAGATTATGGAATAGTCTATAAAACAAATTTCTTCTCCGCCTTCGGACAGTATATTTTGCCTTTGCTTGTTGTTATCGGTATCGTGATCGCATCGCCAAGCTTGCCCGGCTCGCTTGGTGATGTGCGGCTGGCCATCCCCACGACAGCTCTATTAACTCTGATCTTCCTACAACAGGGCTACCGCGCCGACCTGCCACCGCTTTCCTATACAACCTTCCTTGATTTACTATATGTTTATGCCTATCTTGTTTCGATCGTTTTCTTCTTGCTTTTCTGCTGGGGAACTGTCTACTATAACAAAGCAGGTGAGGGTGGAGAGCTGCTCGCTGCACAGCACATCGATCGTGTTGATTGGAAATTCCAGCTCGTCGCTCTGATCGCTCTGGCCTTGCTGGTGCCCTTGGCTTTTGTGCTCCTCTGAGCAGGCACAAGAAGCCCCTCTCTAGGATCAGTTCCAGTCCAGCAGGCCCCATGGAGCTCACCTACCGTCCCCGCCGGCTGCGGCGCACGCCGGCCCTGAGGGCCCTGGTGCGGGAACACCAGCTCGCCCCCACCGACTTCATCTATCCCCTCTTTGTGCACGAGGGCGCCAGCATCGAGCCAATCGGCGCCATGCCGGGTGCCAGCCGCTGGAGCCTCGAAGGGCTGGTGGATGAGGTGGGTCGCGCCTGGGATCTGGGCATCCGCTGCGTGGTGCTCTTCCCCAAGGTGGCCGATGGTCTCAAAAGCGAGGATGGCGCTGAGTGCTTCAACGAGCATGGCCTGATCCCGCGGGCGATCCGGCTGCTCAAGCAGGTGCACCCAGCCATGGCGATCATGACCGATGTGGCCCTCGACCCCTATTCCTGCGATGGTCACGACGGCATCGTGAGCAGCGAGGGCGTGGTGCTCAACGATGAAACCGTGGAGATCCTCTGCCAGCAGGCCGTGGCCCAGGCCCGCGCCGGCGCCGACCTGATCGGCCCGAGCGACATGATGGACGGCCGGGTGGGCGCCATCCGCGAAGCCCTCGATGAGGAGGGCTTTGAGCACGTGGGCATCATCAGCTATACCGCCAAGTACGCCTCCGCCTACTACGGCCCCTTCCGCGAGGCCCTCGATTCGGCCCCCCGCACAGGCGCCGGCAAGCCGATCCCGAAGGACAAGAGCACCTACCAGATGGATCCGGCCAATGGCCGCGAAGCGATCCTGGAATGCCAGCTCGATGAGAGCGAAGGGGCCGACATCCTGATGGTGAAGCCCGGCCTGGCCTATCTGGACATCATCTATCGCCTGCGCCAGGAAACCGAGCAGCCAATCGCCGCCTACAACGTGAGCGGCGAATACGCGATGGTGAAGGCGGCGGCCGAACGCGGCTGGATCGATGAACGGGCCGTGACCCTCGAAACCCTGCTGAGCTTCAAGCGGGCTGGCGCCGATCTGATCCTCACCTATCACGCCTGCGAGGCGGCGGCCTGGCTGCGGCAGGGGTGAAGGTGTTGGGTCGGCCCCGTGCTGGCCACCGCCTCTTACCTGGCTCAGATCACCGCCCTGGCCAAGGCGAGCGGCATCGGCCACTTGCTCTTCCCCGAACTGGGCGCCCTCGGTTAGGTGGTGTTCACCGATCCCCGCGGCAGCTGGGCCCGCTCACCGCTGTTGCTGGCCATCACCCCGTTCCTCACGGCGCTGCCCGGGGTGCTGATCACCCGTTCGCTGCCCCTACGGCCCTCTGGCCCTGGGGATCACCAGTTGGCAGTACCCGCTGGCGATCCTGGCTGGTACCGGTGGCCTGGCCCTGCTGGTGATCCTGCGCCCCCGGATCGCGAGGGGGCTGCGGCTGACCCCGGCGGCGTCGGCAGCTGGCCTTGGCCAGGCCCGCACCAGCGCTGCACCCAACCTTCGCACCTGGCTGCCTCCCCTGGCGATCTTCCTGGCCGGCGGCCTGGTGCTGGTGGAGGTGCTGGGGTCCCATCTGGTGCTCTATCCCCCCCTGATGGTGATCGCCTACGAGATGCTCGCCCAGCCTCAGCACAGCCCCTGGCAAGGCCGTGGGCTCGCCGTGCTGGTGGTCACCGGAGGCGCCGCTCTGGCGGGCTGGTTGCTGGTGCAGACCCTGGAGGTGGTGCCGCTGGCCACCCTGCTGGCAGTGCTCGCCACGGCCCTGCTCCTGCACCTCACCCGCCTGAAATGCCCACCCGCCTATGGGTTGGCCCTGCTGCCCTTCGTGATCCCAACCCCTCCCCAGACCTACGCCCTGCTCACCCTGGCCGGCACGGCGTGGTTGTTGCTGGTGGTGGAGCTGCATCGGGGGCCCGTGAGCGCCGGCGAGGTGGCCAGGGAGGGAACTCCTGAGCAGCCCTGCCAACCCATACCACCCACCGGCCATGGGACCCTTCGGCTGACGCGCCTCACTCCCTCTCGCTGCTGAGCTGGTGGAGGCCGTCGGGCTGGGAGCCGGCTTGGCCCATCGCTCACGTCACCAGTCACTGATTGATTATCCTTGTAAATCCGGCACGTCATGCCTGAATTGCAAGGACATCGCGCCTGGATTCAGCGGCTGCAGGCCTCGGCGCTGCGCCGGCGGCTGGAGCTTTTTCCCGCTGTGGCGCTGCTCGGGCCTCGGCAGGTCGGCAAGACCAGCCTCGCCCTGCAGATCGGCCGGGAGCTGCCCAGCCTCTATCTCGATCTGGAAGCCACCGCCGATCGGGCCCGCCTGGCAGAGCCGGCGCTGTTTCTGGAGCGCCATGCCGAGCGGCTGGTGATCCTCGATGAGGTGCAGCGGCTGCCGGAGTTGTTCGCCGACCTGCGGGGGCTGATCGATGCGGGCCGGCGCCAGGGGTGGGCCAAAGGGCGCTTCCTGCTGCTGGGCTCGGCCTCGGTGGAGCTGATCCGCCAGAGCAGCGAATCGCTGGCCGGCCGGCTCGCGTTTGTGGACCTGCCCGGCTTGAACGTGCTCGAGTTGGGGGCCGCCGCCGAGGAGAGCCTCTGGATCCGGGGAGGCTTCCCGGACAGCGTGCTGGCCGCCAGCGCTGCGGCGAGCGCGGAATGGCGCCGCCAGTTTCTGCGCACCTATCTGGAGCGCGACATCCCCCAGCTGGGCCCGCGCATCCCGGCTGAAACCCTGCGGCGCTTCTGGACGATGCTCGCCCATGGCCAGGCCTCGCTGCTCAATGCGGCCCAGCTGGGCCGCGCCCTCGGCGTCGATGGCCGCACGGTGGGGCGCTACCTGGATCTGCTGGTGGATCTGCTGCTGGTGCGCCGATTGGCGCCGTTTCACGCCAATGGGGGCAAGCGGCTGGTGCGCGCGCCCAAGGTGTTGGTGCGCGACAGCGGCCTGGTGCACACCCTCCTGGGTCTGGACGATGCCGAGGCGGTGCTGGGCCATCCGGTGGCGGGCGCCAGCTGGGAGGGCTTCGTGATCGAAACCTTGCTGAACCTGGCGCCGGATGGATGCCGGGGCTGGTTTTACCGCACCGCCGCCGGCGCCGAGATCGACCTGCTGCTGGAGTGGCCCGATCAGCGGCTGTGGGCGATCGAGGTGAAACGCAGTCTCAGCCCACGCCTGGGCCGCGGCTTCCATCAAGCCCGGGCCGATCTCCAGCCGGAGCAGACCTTTGTGGTGATCCCCGGGGAAGGCGGCTACCCGCTGGCCAATGGGGTGGAAGTGCTGGGTCTGGCGCAGCTGGCCGAGCGGATTCACAGGGCCTCAGCCCCGTGAGGGCACCAGCCACCCAGAGCCGCCGCTGCGCCTCCGGCAGGATCTCCAGACGGGGGGTGAGAACGCTCAAGCCCCAAACCGGCGCCGTGGCAGCGGTGGGATGGAACCAGAGTCGGCCAGGCGGAGTTTCTGCTGCCAGTAGGTCTAGGAGCGTGGCGAGAACCAGCCCGGCTTGGCCCGTTGCAGCACCTGGGCCAGCCGCCCATCGCCCAGGGCGTGGCGCAGCCCTTCGCCATCCTCAAACGTGCCCAGCTCCAGCACCTGAGCGATCACCCGATCGGGATGGCGCAGGGATTGCTGCGCGGATTGCCACCAGATCAGCCGCGCCGCCAGGGGCTGCAGCAACGCACGCAGCTCCTCCGGACTTCAGGCAGCGAGCGGCTGTGGCATCGGCAGGTGTTCAACCTGGTTGCTTTGACGATAGGCATCCCAGCCGCCCTCACTCCTCCCTGCCGCTGAGCTGGCGGACGTCATCGGCCTGGGTGACGGCGCGGCGGGGCCTGAGCGGCTGGAGGCGCTGCAGGCGTTTCTGGGTTTCCTGCAGCAGCGAGAGATCGGAGCCGGGTCTGCGGGCGAAGGCGGCATAGGCGACAGCCAGGAGCAGACAGGAGAGGGCATTGCGCAGCAGCAGCGGCAGCGCGGTCACGGCGGAGGAGGGGGGAAGGGCTGCGCGATCGCGGTTGATCTGGATCTGGGCCTGATCAAAGACAGCGTTGACCTGGGCCCACTGCTTCGCAGAAGCCTTCGGCTAGAGCAGGGGGAGTGGCTGGGCGAGATCGGAGGGTCTGAGCACGGGGCCGCCTAGCTTCTGCAGGGCGGCGTTGAGCTCGTCGATGCTCGTGGCGGCGGTGGTGCGCTGGCGGAGCTGGGTGAGGCGTTGTTCGGCGCTGGCGATGCGGCTGAGCTGGGCGCTGCCCGTGGCCTGCTGCTGACGCAGGCCCGCCGAGAGCTGCAGGGGGAGGAGCAGCAGGAAGCCGATGGCGGCGGCCACGGCGAGCTGGGAGAAGAGGCGGCGGCGCTGCTTGAGCAGCGGATCGACCGGATCGAGCTGGCCGGCGATCAGGAGCAGGGCCAGAGCCAGCAGGGGCAGGGTGGCGCCGTTGACCAGGGCATTGCTGAACCGCCACTGCCAGGCCGGATCAAGGGGCTGAAATGGCAGCAGCACCGTCAGCAACTGGAGGGCGAAGAAGAGCACGAGCACCAGGGCCAGCAGGCCGAGGCTGCGGATGGGCATGGCCGAAGGATCAGGGAGAAGGGCAGAAAAAAGGCCCCGATCCGGCTGAACGCTCAGCGGACCGGGGCGGTGCAGCAGAAGGGAGGACCTCAGACGATCGTTGGGAGGGCCTTGGCCTGGGGGTTGGAGAGGCGACGGCGCAGGCGGCGGCTCCAGCCGTAAGCGGCACTGGCGCCGAACAGGGGCAGGGGTGCGGGAACGCCGGCAGGCGGGGTGGGCGCTGATGGGGCAGAGAAATTGGAGATGGTTAAGCTATTGGTGGGATCACTTATGTTAAGGTTGTCGAAAAGGAAGCCAAAAGTGTCATCATTAGACACTGCGAAGCTGCCTGTGCCGGAAACAGCAAAATCTCCCGAAAAATGATCGCCAGCAATTAAAGTTTGCACACCGTTCAAGAGAAATGTAATTGTTGAATCTGTCCATAAGCGCTCCCAATCGAATGATACCTGGCCGGAACCTTGAGAGACAGTTGTGTAAATGCCGTAGGTATCAACGAAATGATTCTGCGGTAAAGACAGAGTTATCGACCCAGGTGCGCCTGAAGTGTCTACAGAGCCGCCGACGCTGTTAGTGAAAGACCAGTTGGCCGGCGCATAGGGCCCGGTAAAGCCTGTGATGGCTTGAGCCGGCTGGGTGGCAATCGCGCCAAGGGTCGCTACGCCGGTAACAACAAAAGCCTTGAATTTGAACACCTTGATGGATGACATTGAAATCATGAGAAGTCGATACTGATTCGCCTCGGTGAATTGAACCAAGACATCCAAGTTGGCCGGGGGGGGTATGCCAGTCTCTTTTCTGTCACGCCAGTGGCCTAAGGATCGGTTAAGAGTTGCCCATGCAAGGGTGTCAAATGCTCTGGAAAGTTTGGAGGCTTCAGCCCAGTAAGGGGTGGGCGGCCCCTGCAGGCCGAGGCGGCCGCAATCAAACCACCAACCACGCTTCGATCCCGAGGCTTTGGGCGGCGCGTACCAGGAGCTGATCGGCGCTGACCAGGCGCAGACCCTGGCGATGGGCCATGGCCAGATGCAATCCATCGGCGGCTCGCAGGCCCGCGGCATCGCCGGTTTCGATCCAGCGGCGGGCCATCAGAAAGTCTTCCCCTCGGGGCTCCAGCATCGCCAGGCGCTCCTGCCGGAAGGCCTCCAGCGCGCTCTGCAGCGCCGCGGCCCTGGCGATGGCGAGATCGCCGCGGCGCAGTCGCACGGCGGTGGCGGAGGCAAACTCCAGCAGCACCCAGTGGCTGATCCAGAGCTCCTGATCCGCCGCCGCACGCAGCCAGGCTTCCGCGGCTCCGTAACCGCTGTCGCCATGAAACAGCGACACCAGCACGCAGGTGTCGACGTAGCTGGCGGGTCGCCTGCGGCTCATCGCTCCTGATCCCGGAGCTCCCGCAGCAGCTCCACCGCCGAGCCGGCCGGGCCCGGTTGATCGCCATGCAGGGCGCGCAGGCGAGCGGGCCAGTCCGGGGCCTGGTCTGAACGGGGCTGCTCACGCACCACCCGCGCCACCGGCTGGCCGCGGCGGGTGATCACCACCTCTTCGCCCGCTTCCACCGCATCGAGCAGCGCCGACAGCTGCGCCTTGGCCTCGGCCAGTCCCACCATGCGCATAACCTGATGACCAGATGACCTGATAACCAAGAGCTTAGGCCCGCCCACCGTCGTGGCGTAGCGGATCCACAGGACTCAAGCCCCCTCAGCCCTCCCGCTTACCTGCCATCTCACGGATCCAGTCGGCGTCGGAGCGATCCCTGCCGCGGCCCGGCCTGAGCCGCAGCCAGCGCAGCCGCCGCTGCATCTCCTCCAGCAGCGACAGCTCCGCCCCCGCCCGCCGCGCGAAGCCCGCAAAGGCGGTGGCCAGCAGCAGGCAGGCGAGGCTGGAGCGCAGCAGCTCCGGCAGGGCGGTGGCGGCTGAGGCCGGCGGCAAGGCATTCCGGTCGCGGTTGATCTGGGCCTGGGCCTGATCAAACACCGCATTCACCTGGGCCCACTGGTTCGCAGAAGCCTTCGGCTAGAGCAGCTGCAGGGGCTGGGCGAGATCGGCGGGCCTGAGCGCCGGGCCGTTGAGTTTCTGGAGATTGGTGTTGCGCTCGGCGTTGCTGCTGGTCCGGGCGGTGAGCTGGCGGAGCTCGCCGAGGCGTGGTTGAGCGCCCGCAATGCGTTGCCGCTGAGCGCTGCCTGCGGATCGAGCGGATCAAGCTGGCCGGCGAACTCCCAGGATCGTGCTCGCCCCGAGCCCTTGTGCGGCTCACCACCGGCTCACAGGCCATCCAGCACCACCAGGGCTTCCGCCCCTCCGGCTACCAGCTCGGCCCGCAGGCGGCGATCCAGGGTCACCAGCGAGCCGCCATGGTCCACGGCCAGGGCGAGCAGGTAGGCATCGGTGATCTGGGAAGGGTCCAGCAGGCGATCAGAACCCAGCACGCCGGGGGCCAGCAGGCTGAGGCGATCGGGCCAGAAGCGATGGCGCGGCAAGCTTCGCCAGGCCTCGAGCAGCGGGGCCACCACGGCCGGAGGCCCGGGACTGTTGGGGTAGCGCGGGTTCCCCAGGATGCGCAGCACAGCGTTCTCCGTGAGCGGACAGCTGGCCCAGGGCAACGGCGCTGAAGCAGCAAGCCAGGTGTGGGCCCGCTCGTGATCGACGTGGCGCGGATCGAGCAGGGCGATCAACACATTCACATCGAGAAGCGCTGCGCTCAAGGCCGTTCATCGCGCAGGCCGTTCACGAGCTCCAGATCCACCGGGGACCCTTCGGCTCGGAGCGGCAGCAGCAGCAGTTCGTTGCGCCGGGATGCCTGGCCGGCGCTCTGCGGCAGCGGCTGGTGCAGACCCTTGCGGGCCAGCTCGCTGATCACGGCGCCCAGGCTCTCGCCACGCTGGCGAGCCAGCACCCGTGCGGAGGCCAGCACATCGTCGTCGAGACTCAGCGTCGTGCGCATTTGATGACGGATCATCAAACATCAGTTTAGTGGCTCGCCCCTCAAGCCATGCTCCGGGACGCCTCCCGCAGCGGCCTGTCTTGAGCAGGCCCGCACACCGCTCAAGGGTCAATTTGCAGTTGCTCCAGCTTGTGGGCGTCAGCGGCCCAGGTCCGGCCGCCCGAAGCCGGTTCCGGGTAGCCCGCCGGCGCCGGAGGCTGGCCCGCCCACCCCGCCTTGAAGGGGCCTGGCCTGGGCCAGGCCAGGCAGGCCGGCATCGCCCAACGCCAGGGCCAGCAGCAAGGGGGCCTGGATCCGTGTTGGCAGCGAGCGGCGCATGACGATCAGCAGGGAATGACCTGCTCATCGTGGGAGCGAAACCGCCGCATGGCAGCCGCCGGGTTTCGGGTCTGCTGGCCGGCAGTCGATGGAATCCCTGCTGAGGCGAGCGAGCCCCTGCCGACGACGGAGATGGGTTGCCGGTGGGGTGAGGCAGCCGTCTCGTCCGATGGAAGCCTGCTCACGCGCGCCCCTGCTCTCGAAGCGCGGTCGCCGCTGACGTCAGTGCGCAGCCTCCGGAGGTTGAAGCCTGGAAGCGTTCGCTCCGCAGTGAGCCATCTGCACAGGCGGCAGCATCCCCATGCACCAGTTCCTTTACCCTCCCCGCTCCGTGCGCACAGCCCTGGAGCGGAGCCCCCAACGCCAGTGCCGACCTCCCAGCACCAGCCCGGGTGCCTCTGGCGTAAGCCCGCGCTGGTGTTCTGCCCCACCGGCGATCCTGAGCACCGGCATCCCCCAGCCCGGCCCGGCCCGCTCACCGCCGCAGGCTCTTTGCCCGAGAATGGTTGCACTGATTCGTGTCGCCATGGCCCCGGCCGCCGTCCCCGCCGTGCATCGCCTTGGCCATGTGGCCCTTCGGGTGGCCGACATGGAGCGGGCCAAGGCCTTTTACAAGGCCCTCGGACTTCAACTCACCTGGGATGCGGCCGATTGGGCCTACCTGCAGTCGCCGCGCACCGGTGATGGGGTGGCCCTGCTCAGCTCCGACTACAAGGCAGCTGGCCCCCATTTCGCCTTCCATTTCGAGAATCGCGAAGCCGTTGATGCGGTTCACGCCCAGCTGGTGGCGAGTGGCCATCCCGTGGGCGAGGTGCACGATCACCGCGACGGCACCGCCTCCTTTTATCTGCAGGATCCGGAGGGCAACTGGCTGGAGATGCTCTACGAACCCCCCGCCGGCATCCCTTCCAACCAGGGCGGCGCGGCAATTCCTTCCCTCACCCCAGCGGTGAGCGAGCAGGGGTGAGCACACGGGTGGAAGGGGGAGTGATCGATGCCAACGGCGCTGAACTGCTGGCGATGGCGGCTGGGCCCGAGGGCGGCGCCGCCATCGCCGCCGAAGCCCTCGATCTCCTGGAGTGGCCCCGCCTGGCGGGTCATGTGGCCGGCTTCGCCAGCACCGCCGCCGGCGAACGTCGCTGCGCCGCCCTGCCGCTGCCTGCCAGTTGCTCTGAAAGCCGTGAGCTTCTGGCCGAAACCACCGAGCTCCTGGGCCTTGACGGGGTGCTGGAGGGGGGCCTGAGCTTCCGCGGCGTGGCGGACATCGCCGCCACCGTGCTCCGCTGCGCCAAGGGCGGCACCGCCGGCGGTGAGGCCCTGCTGGATGTGGCCACCACCCTGGCGGCGGCGCGGCGGCTAAGGCGTCAGATCGAGGCTGAGGATCTGCGGCCGGTGTGCTCAGCCCTGGTGGCCGACCTGCGCACCCTGCCGGAACTGGAGCAGCGGCTCCACTTCGCGATCGAGGAGGGGGGACGGGTGGCGGACCGGGCCAGCGCCGAGCTGGAGGGTCTGCGGCGCCAGCTGCAGGGGGTGCGAGCCGAGCGGCGCGAGCGCCTGCAGGAGCTGATCCGCCGCTGGGGCAACCTGCTGCAGGACACGGTGGTGGCGGAGCGCAACGGCCGGCCGGTGCTGGCGGTGAAGGCCGGTTCGGCCTCCCAGGTGGCCGGCATCGTTCACGACAGCTCCGCTTCGGGCAGCACGGTGTTTGTGGAGCCCCAGGCGGTGATTTCCCTGGGCAACCGGCTTCGGGAGCTGGAGGGAAGGGAGCGGGAGATCGAGGAGGAGATTCTCCGGGAGCTCAGTGGCCTGGTGGGGGAGGAGGCTGGGGCCCTGGAGCACCTGCAAACGGTGCTGGTGCGGCTCGATGCCGGCGTGGCGCGGGCCCGCTATGGCGCCTGGCTGGGGGCGGTGCGGCCAGAATTGGAGGCCGATCCGGCGGCTCCCTTTGAGTTCCGGGAGCTGCGCCATCCGCTGCTGCTGTGGCAGGAGCGCCGCGAGGCCGGCCGGCCGGTGGTGCCGGTGAGCCTGCGGGTGGGAGCGGAGCTGCGGGTGGTGGCGATCACCGGCCCCAATACCGGCGGCAAAACGGTGACCCTCAAAAGCCTGGGACTGGCGGCCCTGATGGCCCGCGCCGGCCTGTTTCTCCCCTGCAGCGGCACGCCCCGCTTGCCCTGGTGTGGCCAGGTGCTGGCCGACATCGGCGATGAGCAGTCGTTGCAGCAGAACCTCTCCACCTTCAGCGGCCACATCCGCCGCATCGCCCGGATCCTCGAAGCGCTGGGCGCCCGGAGCGGCGTTTCGATCCCCCAGGGAGCCTCCCTGGTGCTGCTCGATGAGGTGGGCGCCGGCACCGACCCCACCGAGGGCGCAGCCCTGGCGGCGGCCTTGCTGCGGCAGTTGGCGGAACGGGCCCGGCTCACGGTGGCCACCACCCACTTCGGCGAGCTCAAGGCGCTCAAGTACGCCGATCCGCGCTTCGAGAACGCCTCGGTGGCCTTCGATGTCGAGACCCTCTCGCCCACCTATCACCTGCAATGGGGCATCCCCGGCCGCAGCAATGCCCTGGCGATCGCGGCCCGGTTGGGGCTCGATGGCCGGGTGGTGGCGGCCGCCGCCGAACAATTGGCGGCGGCTGGCGAGGGCGAGGGGGGCGGCGTGAATCGGGTGATCGAGGGGCTGGAGCAGCAGCGGCGCCAGCAGCAGGAGGCGGCCGAAGCCGCGGCGGTGGTGCTGGCCCGCACCGAACTGCTCCACGAGGAACTGCTGGCCCGCTGGGAGCAGCAGAAGGAGCAGAGCGCCGAGCTGCAGGAGCAGCGCCGCCAGCAACTGGAGCGCTCGATCCGCGAGGGCCAGGGGGAGGTGCGCCGCCTGATCCGCCGCCTGCGGCGCGGTGCTGCCGATGCCGACCGCGGCGATGGCCGCAGCGCCGGCGAGGTGGCGCGTCAGGCGGGCCAGCGGCTCAAGCGTTTGGAGGCCGAGCACCGGCCCCAGCCCCAACGGCGCGAGCACGCCGATTGGAAGCCGCTGGTGGGGGACCGGGTGCGGCTGTTGGCCCTGGGCAAGGCCGCCGAGGTGCTGGCGATCTCGGCCGATGGCCTGGAGCTCACGCTGCGCTGCGGCGTGCTGCGCAGCACCGTGGCGCTTGCGGCAATCGAGGGCCTCAACGGCGAGAAGCCCGCCCCGCCGGCGCCGCCACCGGTGACGGTGCGCAGCCGCCGCGCCCCCGGCAGCCGTGGTCCCCAGGTGCGCACCGAGGCCAACACCGTGGATGTGCGCGGCCTGCGGGTGCACGAGGCCGAGGCGGCGGTGGAGGAGCGCCTGCGGGGTGCGAATGGGCCGGTGTGGGTGATCCACGGCATTGGCACCGGAAAACTCAAGCGGGGCCTGCGCGAATGGCTGGCCGGCGTGCCCTACGTGGAGCGGGTGAGCGACGCCGAGCAGGGCGATGGCGGCATGGGCTGCAGCGTGATCTGGGTGCGGTGAGCGGTTCGCCTCGATCGGACCGCCGTGTGGCGGGCCCCAGCCAGTCCAGAAGCGCCGCCTTTCTCCAGCCAGGCCTGCTCTGGGCTGCTGGGCCCGTGTCACGGGCGGCTGGAGGGCGTTCGACAGCTCCACCGGCTGCCGCCTGCCGGACAACTCGGTGCTCAGCCCCGATGCTTCCCTGGTGGCCCTCGATCGCTGGCTGGTTCTCAGCCGCTGTTCCGCTTGGATCAGGGCAGAGGAACCCGGCGGAACGGTTCACGCCGAAAGCGTCGATAGAGATCAAAGTCGCTGTCGAGGGAGAGGATCTCGGCGATGTCCAGCCGCTCTGAGAGTGTCACCAAGGTGAGATCGGCGAAGTCACCGGGCAGATCGGCGTAACGCTGGTTGAGTTCAGCGATGCGGGCGTAATCCTCCGGAAGCAGGTTGATCGCCTCGATGCCACCCCGGCTGACGGCCCCAAGCAGGTGGTTCTGAGCAGCGAGAACGCGGCGATCGCTGGGATCCCCCAGCAGCCACAGCACCTCGGCGATGCAGATCGGCGAGGTGATCAGTTGGGCGGCGTTCTGATCAAAGAAGGTCACCACCGCTTGATGTAGGGGCTCCTGCTGCTGGTAATAACTGAGCAGGATTCCCGAATCGATCAGGATCTGCCGCATCAGCACCGCTCTAGCCGGCGAGCCTGGAGGTGCTCGCTGAGCAGCCGTCGCCGTTGTTGGCGTTCGGCGCTGCCGATTGGCAGGTTGTCGAGGAAGTGATCGGGATGCCCGCCCAACTGCTCGGTGATTGAGGGGGAGGGCCGGCGCTGTTGCCAGCGATCGCGGATCAGCTGGCGGATGAGGGCGCTCTTGTCCTGGCCTGTGGCAGCCAGCAGCTCCTGGAGGCAGCGTTCAGTTTCGCTGTCCAGCCTGACGGTGAGTGGCATGGCCCCAGGCTCGACCCTGTACGACGGATTGACCTATTGTAATACGGCTGCCTTGCCGCCTGCTGATCCGCGATCGCCCTGGCCAAGATCGCGCCGCTAGCCGCCGGAGCCACTGGAGCCCCTACGGCGCCGGCCGGAGCGGCCGAACCAGGAACGCTGCCATCCGCTCTGCAGCTCCTGCAGCACAGTGCGGCGTGAACCAGGCCGCCGGGCCAGGGCGGCAAAGCCCAAAGCCAGCGCCAGGCTGGCGAGGGCCTTGCGGAGCAGCTCGGGCAGCAGCTGCAAGCGTGTGCGGGGTTGACTGGCCTCGCGCTCGCGGCTGATCTGCAGGGCGGCCTGATCCAGCAAGGAGCCCACCTGGGCCTACTGCTTCACAGCCTTCGGCTAGAGCAAGGGCAGGGGCTGGGCGCTGTCGGCGCGGCCGAGCACGGGCCCCTGGAGCTTCTGAAGTTGCTGGTTGAGATCGGCTTTCCTGGCGGCGTTCTCCCTCGCTAGGGTCGCAGGGTGTAGGAACACCATGAAGGCTTTTTCAATCCGCCAGCTCAAAAGCAACCCGTCCACCGTGCTGCGGGCCGCTGAGCAAGACGCGATGGCTCTAGTGACCAGCCACCAGCAGCCCACGGCGCTGGTGGTGGCGCTCGATCGTCTCGGCCTGCCGGATCCGGCGGCGGTGCGGTCGGGGCTTGCCCTTTCGCTGTTCCGCTCCGGATCGATCTCCGTGGCCAGCGCCGCCCGGGTGGCGGATCTGCCGCTGCCGCGCTTCCTCGAAATCCTCGCGGCCCTGAAGATTCCTGTGTTGGAAGGGGATGCGACCGACCTCCAGGATGATCTGGCCGCTGCGCGCCGCTGGCTGCATGGCGGCGCCTGAGCCTTCGCGGCTGGGCACGATGCGGGTGGTGATTGCCGATGCGGGCCCACTGATCGGCCTGGCGCGGATCGGCTGCCTTGATCTGCTGCGTGCCTTGTTCGGCGGCGTGACCATCACCGCTGTAGTGGCGGCCGAGATCGGCATCGATGCCGAGCCTGATCTCCGCGCCGATCGCAGGCCCGGTGCCTCTGCCATCGCAAAGGCCCGAGCAGCAGGGTGGCTCAGCATTGTCGAGTCAACGGATGTGCCCGATGTTGAGCCGCTCAATCCCGGCGTGGACCCTGGCGAGCGCACCACGATCTCCCTGGCTCTGCATTGGCAGGCCGCTGGCGCCCAGGTGCTGGTGATCGTGGACGACCGCTGCGGCAGGGCGGAGGCCAGAAGCCGGGGGCTCCCCATCATCGGCACCGCTGCACTGCTGGTCGTGGCAAAGCAGCAACAGCTGATTCCTGCCTGCGCGCCGTTGATGGCGGCCCTGAGGGAGGAGGGCTATTACCTCAGCGATGGGCTGGTGGCCGCCGTGCTTGCTGAGGTGGATGAAGCCTCATCAGGGTTCCTAGGGAATAGGGCGGATCAGCACGCCATCGGCCACCACCTTGAGTTCCACGGCGCAGATCCTGGCGAGGGAGCTGGCGTGCCATCCGGAAGGCACACCGGGTGAGCATCACTGCTGCGCAGCCTGACGGCTTCGGCAGACTGCAGAGCGAGCAGGCCCTCCTTCATGCCCGTGCCATCACCGAGTGGATCCGTGCGGCCCTGGCCAGCCGGACCTACTGGCGGTGGATGTTTTCGGCTCCTACGGCCGCGGCACAGCCGGCGTGGGCAGCGATCTCGATCTGTTGCTGATCCTGCAGCGCTGCGACGAACCGATCTGGAACCGGCTGCGCCGTTGGAATACCGGTTCGCTGCCGCTGGCTTGCGATCTGCTGGTGTACAGCCTGGAGGAATGGCGCAGCCTGCCGCAGTGGAATCCCAAGCTCGCGGAGGCGTTGCTCAATGACACCCGCTGGCTGGGG
>Ga0208360_1000026_pt1 | contig 68627 bp, 75 predicted proteins | sample LakMenE27Jul10ns_FD_150739 | JGI IMG/M metagenome (GOLD analysis project Ga0208360, IMG submission 150739) | Freshwater microbial communities from Lake Mendota, WI - 27JUL2010 deep hole epilimnion ns (SPAdes) | ecosystem: Environmental > Aquatic > Freshwater > Lake > Epilimnion/Euphotic zone ...
GCTCGTAGGTGGGGGAGGGGGTTGGGGGCATGGGGGGATCCTGGCGCTGTGGGGGCCAGTGCTGGGGCGGGGGGTGACGGGGGGTGGCACTTGCTCGTTGAGCATCCCTCTCCCGCTGGCTATGACGATCCAGGTTTGCTGGCCCCGTGAGCAGCTCGGCCCCTGCCACGCGGCATGGTGATCGGCTTTGTTCCCCGCAAGCGCCTGAGCACCCTCGAGCAGCGAGGCCTGGACTTCCTCGATGCGGAGAGCGTCTTCGCAGGCCCCACGATTGAGGTCCCCGATCGAAGAAGAGACTATGGTGAGGTGAGGACGATTTGTTTCGGACTACTTCGAGGCCGCGCCGTGATTGTTGTCTACACGGAGCGCAGCGGCATCAAGCACATTATCTCCATGAGAAAGGCAAATGAACGAGAACAACGTCGTTTTCTCCCCCACCTCTGCTGAAGGCGAAATCCACTCTGATCTTCAGCGCATCGATTCCCATAGCATCCAACCCGAGGAATATGAAGAGATCCCAGAGCTCACTGAAGCTGATTTCGCGGTGGCTGTGATCAAGCGCCCTGGCCAGCTGGATCAGCCTTTTCTGGCAAAACCACCCCAAGCAACTTGACCCTATCGAGGCGCTAGCGGCACAGCTCCAGCAGCTCTTCGCGCTCGGCGTCGCTCAGCTCCTCGCCACCCACCAGGTCGTAGGCGCCTCGCTCGTAGCGGGTGATGCCGTTGAAGGTGATCCTTGCCCACCATGCGCTTGACGCGTTCGGTGTAGACCTCGATCTGGGTCACGTCTTCCCCCAGGATCCGGCGGGCTACGTCCTGCGCGGGGGCGGGGCTGGCTGTTGCCTGGCCGATCCATGGCCCAGGAGCTCCATGAACATCAGGGGTTGTTAAGAGTGGCTCATGCGCATGCGCCTCGCGATGGTGTCGCGTAGGCGCTCGTAGGTGGGGGAGGGGGTTGGGGGCATGGGGGGATCTTGGCCGGGATTCCTTGTGCGGGCTGGCTTGCTGGGGCGGGGTGTGACAGGGGGTGGCACTGGTGGGGGAGAGGCCCCGGCGATCACCCTGACCCACGAATGCTCCCCCATGCAGACCAAGCGCTTGTTGACGAAGCCAAGATCTGCGACTACCTGCTCTCTGACACGCATCCAGTCGGTCGCTTTAAGGCCAGGGTATTTCGTTCACTCGGCTATACCATTGAATCCTGGAGGCGACTTCGTGATGATCTGCTCCACCATGGGCAGACTGGGACGGTCCAGCGGATCGAAACGAGTGCCTATGGGATGAAAATTGTAATCAGTGCTACTTTGAAAGGCCCCAATGGAGCATCCAGACCATTCACAACGGTCTGGCTTATCCACGATCAGTCCACACAGCCAAGGCTCGTCACCGCATTTCCGGAGTAAGTCATGTTCGTCTTGCACCAGACAGTCGCTCTCACCCACGACATACCTGATGCTGGTCTCCAGTTGGGGGATCTCGGTGCTGTCGTCGCTATTCACGATCCTGCAAATGTCGAGGTTGAGTTTGTCGCTGCATCTGGACGCACCCAATCGCTGTTGACGCTTTCAAGCAGCAGCCTCCGAGCGATTGGTGATCAGGATCTCATCGCGGTTCGTTCTCTGGCCGCTGCCAAGCATTGAGTTTCGGACGTGCCCAGCGGCTCCAAGCATCCGCTCGGCGATGCGCTCCCGCCTCGCGCCTCCCATCGCTTGCCGGCATTGCAGCGGAAGCAGAGGGACTGCAGGTTGCTGAGGTCGTCCGAGCCGCCATGGTTCCTGTGCACGATGTGGTCCACCTCCAGGGCCCGTTGCTGCGGAATTTGCCAAGCAACAGCCTGCTCCGCAGCATTCGCAGCGGCCTTGGCACGGGTGAGCACCCGTACCTTCACCGAGCCGCTGATCGGCGTGCGGTGGCGGCTCCTGTGCCCGAAGCCGCAGGCTTCTGCGTGAGCAAACAGCCCACCTCCTAGCCGCGCTGCTCTCGGAAAGCGTCAAGGCGTTGGCGGCACAGCTGCAGCAGCTGGTCGCGCTCGGCGTCGCTCAGCGCTATTGCTACGCAGAAGCCTTCGGCTACGCCGCCCACCAGGTCGTAGGTGCCTCGCTCGTAGCGGGTGATGCCGTTGCCGGTGAGAACCTTGCCCACTATGCGCTTGACGCGTTCGGTGTAGACCTCGATCTGGGTCACGTCTTCCCGCAGGATCCGGCGGGCTACGTCCTGCGCGGGGGCCGGGCTGGCTGTGGCCTGGCAAATCCGTGGCCCAGGAGCTCCATGAGCATTAGGGGCTGGTCAATGTGGCTCATGCGCATGCGCTTGGCGATGATGTCGCGCAGGCGCTCGTCGGTGGGGGAGGGGGTTGGGGGCATGGGGGGATCCTGGCCGGGATTCCTTGTGCGGGCCTGCTTGCTGGGGCGGGGTGTGTGACAGGGGGTGGCACTTGTGGGGGAGAAGCCCTGAGGCGATGCCATGCCCTCCTTCACCCCCTCGGCCACACCTGGCGGAGTGCCTACAGTTCCTTCACTGAATGAAGGTGAGGCCGTGCGTACGTTCTCCGCCGTGATTGAGCGCTGTGCGGACACGGGATAACTCGTGGGTCACGTCCCCGGTTTCCCTGGTGCTCCCAGCCAAGGCGAGACCCTTGAAGAGCTGCAGGTCAACCTCCAGGAGGTGATCACCATGCTGCTGGAGGACGGCGAGCCGGCCATGGAGAGTGATTTCGTGGGCCTCCAGCAAATCGTGCTGCCCGCCTGAACGTGGGCTCAACCCCGGTTCTCAAGCCCTCGGAGGGTTCAGCATCCTGCGGAAACTGGGCTTTGAGGTTCTTCGAGAACGCGGCTCCCATCTGCAGTTCCGTGATACGAGAGGACGCTGCTCCACCGTCCCGGCTTACAAGGGTCGTGATATCGCGCCACCGCTACTCCGTCAGATCGTCAAGAACATCGGCATGACGGAGGAGGAATTCCTCAGCTTTCGCTGAACCCGGTCTTTCACGTGCTGGCGGCACAGTTGCAGCAGCTCTTCGCGCTCGGCGTCGCTCAGCTCTACTGCTGCGCAGAAGCCTTCGGCTACGCCGCCCACTTGGCCGTAGGCGCGCTGTTCGCTGTTGGTGATGCCGTTCCGGTGAGCACCTTGGACACGGTTCGATAGCGGACTGGCTGGATGGAGGCGGTCCTGGCGGCGGGTCTGACTGCACGATCTGCTGGACCACTGCCGGATCAGGCCGGAGGTGAATCAGGTGGAACTGCATTCGCTCCTGCAGCAACACTCCCTAGTGGCGGACTGCACAGCCGACCCCTGCACGGCTGCGCGAGAACAAGGCTGCCGGTCGGGTGTCTGTGGCTTCAAGGCTTCGCATGCGCTCGGCACGGGCTGCTTCATCCTTAAAGCCGGTTGCCCCAGTGCCATGTCCCTGATCAACACTGCCGTCGGCCTCCTGGCGATTAGTTCGCCCATCGGCGTGCTGCCCGTGGTGGTCAGGGCCGCCGGTGGCGACGACACGCGGTTACGTCAGATCAGCCGCATGGCGGTGCTGACCTTCTTGTTCACCCTGCTGGCGGCCTGCTGGTGGGGGCAGGCCCTGCTGGATCTGTTTGCCATCACCCTTGATTCCTTTCGCGTGGCCGGCGGTCTGATCCTGCTGCCGATCGGCCTGCGACTGATCGAAGGGCTGGAGGTGAGCCACCCGGACGTTGAAACCGATTCCGGCAGCCTCGGGGTGGTGCCGATCGGCTTGCCGCTGCTGGCTGGGCCGGGTGCCATCTCCCTGGTGGTGGCGGATTCACCGCCGTCCTGGCCCGGACGCCTGGCCCTGAGCGGCGTGATCATCCTGCTGGCGATGGCCATCTACCTCATCTTGAGGGTGTCGATGCCGCTGCGCCGAGCCCTGGGGGAGCTGCAGGAAAAAGTGATCAGTCGCTTGATGGGACTGCTGCTCAGTGCCATCGGGGTGCAGATGCTGGTGGGCGGCCTGAAGGGCTGCTTCCCCGTTCTCGGAACAGGTTGAACGGCAAGAGCCAAGTCCAGGAGGTTGACAGATTCTGAGTGCGGATGGAGCGGGTGGTCAACATCAGTTGCGGGCGCGGAAGGTGGCCACGACGGTCTCGTCGCGGAGGAGCTCCAACCGGGAGCCGCGCACGTGGAAGCGGTTCACCGTGCGCAGCGTGCCGGCGAAACGCTCCTCCAGAGCCATCAGCTCGGGCGGCCCGGCAATCCGCGTGCTCGCTAGGTCGCCGATGACCACCTGGTCGCGCACCAGCGCGACCGAGCCGTTGAGGCGATTGATGCCACCGAAGCTGGTGAGCCGGCCAGCGGCCGCCCGGAGGGTCGGGGGCCTGGCGGTGCTGACAGGCTGGCCCAGGAGGGAAACGAGAGTCCACTCCTTGCCGGCGGCCTGGTTCAGATCGTCCACGTCGCAGGAATGGGCCGTCCACCTGTAAGTCTTCGTGGAGGGAGCCGCGGTGATCGGCCTGAGCCCAGCTGCCGGCTGGGGAAAGATGGTGATCCCCTCCTTGATCGTCTCCACCACGTTGATGGCCTTGATCGCCTTGGGAGCCACCTGGAGCGGATCCCGCTCGAGGATCACGAGATCGGCCAGCTTGCCCACTTCGAGTGTGCCCTTATTCTCCCGCTCGCCACACTGCACCGCCGCCCAGACGGTCATCGCCTTCAAGCCCTAGTAGGGGCTGACGCGCTGATCCGGCCCGATCGGCTCGCCCGAGCGGGAAACGCTGAGAGAGATCCAGGCGGGCCAAGGCAAGCACCCTCTACCTGATGGAGCCTTTCAGCACTAAGCAGGCCAGGCCGCGAGACACCCCTGCCATGCTCTCCAGTGATCGAGCGTTACTGGAGATATTGGCTAGGGTGGGCGTCCAGCTGCCCGCCTGGGCTCGCCCCCGTGGTGAGCTCGGCTGCGAGGGCGTGAATCCCAGACACCAACACTGATTCATGAAACAATTCATTATTCCAACGCGTACCCTCAGCTCGGCCCTGATCCTGGCTCTGCTGGCATCCACGCCCCATGCCCTGGCCTGCGGCGGCGGCGGGTCAGGCAGCTATCGCAAACCAGCCCGACCTGGCCAGCATCAACACAGCTCGGTGGCGCCATCCCCCGAGAAAGGATCCACGACTCCCCAGGGCGCTCCCAAGTAGGAGCGTTTCGGAAGTGTGGCTGAGATTTTGAACCGACGAGCGCCCGATCAGAAGCTGAAGCTCGTCTTCACCAGGCCGCCGAACTGGCTGAAGCTTTCGCCTGAAGGTGTCACCTGGCCGAGGGGGCGACTGAGATAGATCAGAGCCGGTGTGATCGAGATGTTGTCGGTCACTTGGATCTTGTACCACCACTCCCACACATAGTTGCCGTCGTTCGGGGTTAAGCCGCCGCTCAGCGCTGTAGCAAAGACGGGTTGGGCCACAGCAAAGCCGAAGTCATTGCCCTTGGCGAACACATCGGTCCACTGCAGTCCAACCATCCAGGACTGACTGGTACTGAGGCTGCCGCGGGGCTGGGGCGTGCTGGTGGTGGTGCTGTTGATTCCCCATCCGAGGCTCAGGGAAGGCAGCCAACCGCTGCGGAGCGGTTGCCAGAAAGCGCTCAGGCCCCAGGCACTGGTGGCGGCATTGAGGTTGTGATCAATGGCGCTATGCGTGAACGGGGTGGTTCCCGGAACGAACTGGGTCTCAGGTTGCACGTAAGTCCAGATCGCAGCCAAGCCCCATTGCTCTTGCTGATAGCCCAGCTGCACACTGCCGGTGGCGCCGGAATTCCTGTTGCCAAGACCACCGCCACCGTTCTCCACCGAAACACTGGGATTGCCGCTGTCGCCATTGGCGGCCACGTAATTGGTACTGATGCTGAAGCCATTGCCCTGCCACCACAACCCTGCACCAGCGCCGAGATTCTTGCTGTAGGCCGCCGGCGCTCCATTCACCGTCATCACGTTGAGGATGGTGTCAGAGGGATAGACACTGGGCCACAGCGCCAGCATGTCTTCCTGCCCCACGCGGGCACCCAGGGTGGCCGTGAAGCCGCCGCCGATGGGCCATTGGTAGAAGAGCTTGTCGATGCCAATAACATTGGGCCCGGCATCTTCTTCAAAGGCCACTTCCAGGGTTGAGAGCGCCAGAGAATGGGGCTCACCACCAAACACGCTGCGGCCGAAATTGCCTGCCCGCAGATTGGTGCGCAACAGATCCTTGCCGTTGAAGCTGGTGTCGAGCGTCAGCTGCAGGTCGTAGTTGAAGGTTGTGGCATTGGGCAGAGCTACGGGCGTTCGCGGGCGACCACTGAATTCATTCGCTGCTCGATTGACCGTGTTCGCCGCCGTGTTGAGCGCCGAACCCGAGAAGACATTGGCTCCCACCACAAAGGTGGCCAGACCGGAGAGCTTGGTGGTGGTGGAGAACTGGCTGGCTTCCAGCTCACCGACGCGCGCCTCAAGGCCATCGACGCGGCCTCGCAGCACGGCGAGTTCCTTCTGGAACTCCTTCATCAGCCGCTTGAGTTCGTCGGTGGTCTCGGTGACGCGATCGAGGCAGGCGTTGAGCAGGGCAGCCGCTTCAAAGCGGGTCATCGCCTGGCCGCCCTTGAAGGTGCCGTTGGGATAACCAGCCACGCAACCGTAGCGGTCCACCAAGTTGGAGAGGGCCTGGTATGCCCAATCGGTGGGCTTGACATCGCTGAACTGGGTGATGCTGGTGACCTGCTCCTGGCTGGCGTATCGGTTCACACCCTCTAAATCGAGGTTGGCGGCGTGGGACGCCAGCGGAGCCGCCAGACCGAGAACGATGAGCGTGGAACGCAGAGGAAGCATGGAACTGAGTCTCCAGAGCACCACCGGGGCGGCGGCTTGCACGAGATAATCATCCATGTCTCCACCAAGTGTCGAGCACTGGAGACTACGGTCAGGATTTAGACACCACAGCCAGGGGGCATCGCCATTCGGGTGGGCGGCAGCAGTAGCGGTGCGTGAGCGCGAAGATGTCGCTTCCGCTGATCCAAACGCCTGGCTCCTTTGCCCACACCACTTCAGATCCGCCCTTACGCGGCGGCGGACTGGCCGGGGCTGTGGGCTGGCCTGGGTGGAGCAGAGCCAGGCGGTGATGGTGGCTGTGGATCCGACCGGCGCCCATGTGGCCAATGCCGGCTACGTGGTCGCTGAACACTGCCGGCGCCAGGGAACCGGCAGCCGCCTCTGCCAGCACTCGCTGCAGGCAGCCAGGCGGTTGGGGTTCCGGGCGATGCAGTTCAACCTGGTGGTGAGCACCAACACCGCCGGCATCCGCTGCTGGCGGCGCAACGGCTTTCAGATCGTCGGCACGCTGCCGGAGGCATTCCGCCACAAGCAGTTGGGCTATGTCGATGCGCTGGTGATGATTCAACCGCTGCTGTGAATCGAATTGGGCTATGTCATCCCATCGACGCGGAAATCACCAAGAGCCATCTCCGGCTTGCGGATGGCGATCTGCCAAAGCGTTCTGACCTATTAGGGGATCAGGGGAACAGGCGGCACTGCGGGGGGAGCGATCGGACAGGAATTCTTCTTGAAGTTGCAGGCCTGGATCGCTGGTTTCTGCCAGCTGAGTGGGATTTCCAGCAAACTCCTGCTGCCGCTAATTCCTTGGCCCAGAAAGAGCAACGCCGCCAGCACATTGGCGCTGATGTGCAAGCGGCGCCAACGCAGCTGCTTGGTGATTTCGGGCCGGCTCGCCACCGAGAACAACATCAGGCCGGTGAGACCAGCACCACCCCAGTAATGGGACTGCCAGAAGTCGGACTGGAAAGGGTTGTCACCGAGGCGGTAGACCTCGCTTTGCAATCCCAGAGTGAGCACACCCGCCCAACAGAGCAGCGCAAAGCTGGCCCGGTAAAGGGGATGCTTGGCGCGCCAAAGCACCACCAGGGCCACGACCGACCCCAGCAGCACCAGCAGAAGCATCCCTAGGCGGCCAGGCCCCCCTTGGAAGGCCGAAAGGGAGTGCTTTGTGAGGATCACCACGGCCAGGGCCAGCAGCACGATGCCAACAACGGAAGTCGCCAACCATTTGCCCAGATCAGCATGATCCCGTCCCACGGTGGGGGGAAGCTTGGCCTGATTCAAGCGGCGATCTCGGGTTTGAGCCGCCAGGCGCAGCACCATGCCGAGCAGGGGGTAGACCAGCACCACGGCCAGGACGGGGTGCAGCAGCGTCAGCCAGTCGACGGTTTGCAACATGGGTGATCAGGTGAAGAGGTAAGGCCCGAGATCAGCCGAGCCGATGGAATCGATGCGCTCCAACTAGAGGGCCGAACTTCAGAACTTCAGGGGCGCCCAGGCCATGGTGGCGTTGAACTGCTTGCACCAGATCAGCACCGAGCCCTGGGCTTTGAGGTTGATCGAGGCGGGAATCTCATAGCTCTGGGCCCCGCTGCTGGACTTGAGCGCTGACAAAATCGTGTAGCTGCCGGGCTTGAGAGGGAAGGCGGGTGCCTTGGTGCTCGCCAATGGGGTCTTGGAGGGGCTGAAGATCACCTTTAGATCGGGCGCCTTGTCGTTGGTCTTGAAATCGCTGCTGAGGGTCAACATCTGACGCCCTCCCACGGTCTTGATGGTGAAACTGCCGGCTACGGGCGCTTCTGCCTGCCGAAAGTTGCCCTCAGCCATCACCGCTGGTGTCATCATTGCTGCCCCCCCACCCATGGGTCGGGCCGGGTTCTGGGCATGGGCAGCGGCGCCAGAGAAGGCGGAAGCGCCGATGAGGGCAACTGCTGCACAACGGAAGCCAGCGGTGAAGAGGGCGGACATGGTTGATTGCATTCAAGTGAGTGGCTTGAGGGCCCTGCTCCAAAGCGGAACCACCCCCGTGCCCTCCTTCTACAGACGAACGAGTGGATCGGATTGGATGCCGAACCCTGGGTAGCCCTGCAGGCCGCGTCAGATGATCGCGACGCCGTTGGCGACGATCCGACGCCATGGCTACGGTGCTTGATGGATGGCTTCACAGGGAGCTCCCCTAATCTCCTCTGATTGAGCAGCACTTCAAGCAGGGGCTGATATGGCTGATGCTCCCGAGCCGATCCCCGAGCAGATCAAGGAGCCTTCCCTGGCTCCTCGAGGGTGGCGTCGCCTATGGCTGAGGCGCAAGCCTCCGAGTCAGGAAGAGATCAAAGCAAAAGCGTATTTCTTCAGCAAGATTGCTCCATGGAGATCGCCTATTGAAAACTGGGAGAAGGCTGAACAAGAACTCGTCAACCCTGGCCTGCTGACGCCGCTGAAAACCTTCTGGAGATGGAGCGGATTTGGCGAGAAATCGGATCGGAAAGGCTTGGATGCCTGGATCTCTCTTTCGATTCCTGTGCTTCTTTTTGTAGGCAGCTTGCTTTTTAATAACTGGAATGGCCTCCGTCAAAGCAATATGGCTTCTGAAGAAAAGAAAGATCTGGTCTTGAGAGAGTACACGAGGGAAATGAAGACAATTCTTCTGGATCCAATCACATCTCAAGACGTTATGAGATCAGGCACTGCATCACACTCCGTTGCCCGAGCCCTCACCCTAACAACACTGATCCAGTTACAAGGTGATGGCATGCTGGGACCAGAACGCAGGAGCCTTGTCTTCCAGTTTTTGAGAGAAGCCAATGCCCCCATCCTTGCCGGCGCCAACCTCTCCTCATTAGACCTACGAGGCGCTGATCTCAGCGGCAATAACTTCAGTGAGACCAACTTTTACAGGGCCAACCTAGGCGGCGCCAATCTTGGCGGCGCCAACCTCAGTGAAGCCAACTTTAGCGAGGCCATACTGATCAACTCCAATCTTTTTAAGTCGAATCTCTACAGGGCCAACCTCAGCGGGGCCAACTTGACTGGGTCCAACCTGAATGGAGCCAACATGAGTGAAGCCAATCTTTTAAGGGCAAACCTCACTCAAGCCGACTTCACCTGGGCAGTCCTGAGCAAGGCCAATTTGACCGAAGCCAATCTGTTCCGTGCCAGCGTAGGACGCTCTCTACTGGATCATGCTGTTTTTAAGAACACGATCTGTCCGAATGGCAAAAGAACCAATACAACCTGCACGCCCGAAGCTTCATAAACCTGAATGGATTCGGGAAGAGCCGCTTGGGCAATGCGATTGATGTTTGGGTTATTTGTGCTCGGTCCCCTACTGATTCCGATTGGCCTGCATCTGGATTTCGCCGGCCCTGGGCACCTCAGGCAATCCGAACGGACGTCCTGGCGGTACACCTTTTGAATCCCCTCCTCGCCCCATTCCCGTGGGACCGTCCCCGACCTCATCCGACACCCCAGCCGTCCCGCTGGAGCAGCCAAGGCGGGGAACCTTGATGGATTCCAGCCCCAACTACAACTCCCTAGAGGAGCTCTACGAAGCCTGCGGCGACGCCGTTTACCGGCTCGCACTGCGGCTTTGCCGCTCCAACCAGGAAGCGGAGGACCTCAGCCACGATGTTTTCCTGCGCTTCTGGCAGCAGGGCCGCTACGAGCCCGCCCGGGGTCCGGTGCTGGCCTACCTGTTGTTGATGACGCGCTCGATGGCGCTCAATCGCATTAATCAGCGCAAGAACCGCTGGGAGTTGGTGCAACGATGGTCGGCTCAGCTGTTTCCTGCGGCCGTGCGCAGCCCCCACCAGGCCGCAGAAGACGACGAACTGGCGCTAAGGGTGCGGCGAGCCCTGGACAGCATCCCCGCCAACGAGCGGCAGGTGCTGGAAATGGCTTATTACGAAGGGCTGAGCCAGTCGGCGATCGGTGAACGCCTCCAGGTACCCCTGGGGACGATCAAGACCCGATCGCGGCAGGGGTTGATCCGTCTGCGGGCCTTGCTGATCGATTTCCGGAGCGAACCATGAATCCCCACGAGCCCCCCCCCACCCCTGCCGCCATCGACGCCCTTCTGGCGGGCCATGCCCTCGGAGACCTGGACGAACGGGAACGGCAGCAGCTGGCGGGGCTCCTGCGGCAGCGGCCGGAGCTGCGAGCGCGGCTCGATGAATTCAGCACCACCCTCAACCTGCTGCCCCTGGCCCTGCCCGCCACTGCGGCGCCTCCACTCCGGCTGCGGCGCCGTCTGCTGGAGCCGTCCAATCCGCAGCGTCCAACTCTGCCCTGGTTGCTGCCTGCGCTGCTTGCTCTGGGGTTGGCGATCCTTGGCGCCGAACTGCACCAAACCCGCGAGCAGCTGGCCCAGGTGCAGCAGCAACTGCAGGCAGCCCGAGGCCCATCCCAGGTGAGTCCTGGGCGGCGCCTGATGCTGACCTCAGCGGCAACCGACACCATCGCATCGGCAAACTCGTCCTCGGGCGAAGTGCTGGTGACGGGCAACTCCACCCACAACGTACTGATGATCAACAATCTGCCACCACCACCACCTGGGCACATGTATCGCCTCTGGGCCGATGTCGACGGCCGCAAGGTGGGCTGCGTCGCCTTCATTCCGACCGAGCAGGGGCATGTGGCAATGATGATCCCGCCGCTGCCCACCAGCCTCGCCAATGGCATCAGCGTGACGGTGGAATCCAACCCGATGGGCACCGCGCCCAAGGGGCCGATGGTGCTGTCTACGCGGGTGTGAGCGGTGCAAGCCCTCGCTACATTGAGCGATGACTAAGTCACTAACATCAAGTACCTCGCGTCCGGCCCTATCCGGGAGCGCTTCCAGGAAGGAGTTGGTGGGGAAGGCCTGCACCGCCCAGCTGGGTCTCGAGCCAGGCGATGAGTTCTAGATCTAGCTAGGCCGCAAACAGACCAAGCTGATCCCTCTGGGCGCTGTTGCGGAGGAGTGAGCGGCTCCTGAGCTCAGCTGAGGTGGCGCTGCTGCTCCAGCTTGCTAGCGCCGCCCGGCACCCGCGGGCAGCCTGATCTTCCACCACTTCCCCATGGGCCCTCGCCAATCAGGCCACGAACCGCCCATACAGCCAGCGCACGAAGCCACCCACCACCGGCACCGGTTCGAAGGTGGGACCCACGAAGTCGAAATAGTCGCGGTGATCGCTGATCTTGCCTTCGCCGTTGAACAGCAGGCGGCTGGTGCCGGGGTAGATGAACTCGATGCCCTTGATCTTTAGGCCCATCCGCCACTCGATGAAGGCGGTGTTGGCCTCGATCGCCACTGCACCGGGTTCGAGAAACACGTCGTCGCAGCGCTTGAGCAGGCCCTCCTGGGCTTCGAGGTAGGCCGTGAGGCCCTGGCGTTCCTGGGTGGGGTCCTGGAAGTGCACATCATCCGCATAGAGCGCGCGCCATTGCTCGGCGGTGGGGGCCGGAGCGCCGTAGGGCTTGGTGAACAGGGCCCGCAGGCTGGCGGCATCCATGGCTGGGAGATCAATGGGGGGAGCTCCATTTCATCGGAACCGGGGGCTGTTCGTGGCTCAGCTGCGTGGCGATGCGGCTTGGTCCTGCGAGTCGATGAGCCGATGGGAATGGTTGATGGCCTCGCTGCCTGGCCCCGGTGCCTGGCATCGGTGCTGGGAGCGGTGCGTTGCCTCCAGCGCTGCCTTGGCTGATTTGCGGTTGAATCACCGGGTCGTCGGCCGGCCGCCATGCCCCCCCTGCAGCTCACCACGGAGGCCGGCTGCGGTCTGGCGATCGGCCGCTATCCCCGCTTCCGTTACAACGCGCGCGGCGGCGGCGGCTCCGGCCAGCTGGAGGCTCCGGATGGCGAGGGCTGGCGGCCGCTGGCCTTCGCGCCGGAGGGCCTCACCATTCCGGCGCTCACCTGGCGCACCACCCGGGTGCTCGGGCTGCCCCTGCCGCCGGGGCTCTCGATCACCATCGCGCCGCAGCGGTTGGAGGGGCGTTGGCAGCAGGAAAGCGGCGCGGTGCAGCTGGAGTTTTTGGCGCAGTTCGTGTTTGCCGTTGCAGGCCTCTATCTGGCTCCGGATCTGATCGTGCGCACCCGGCTGGGCACCGCTGAGGCGCGGGGGCAGCGCCACAGCGCCGTGGGTGTGCCGCTCGATCAGGACGGGCGTGGGCTGCTGGTGGGGGTGGCCGTGGTGGAGCCCACCGGGGAGGGGTGGCTGGATCGCTTTCTGGGGCTGCCTGATGAAGCGTTGGCGGTGTTGCGCTGCCGGCTGCTGGTGGGGTGAGAGCATCGGTGCACGTGGGGCGGTCCGGAACAGCGGGGGTGAATGTTCTGCTCGACAACGCCCTCCGCCACAACCCCTAGGGGGGCCGAATCAGCGTGCGGGCTGAGCGACGCGGACCCTTGGGGCATGGCGCCGTGGCGGATACGGGCCTGGGCCTGGCACCCTCTCACGCATCTGCCGCGCCCACGGCACCACCGCTTCGTTAGGGCCGGCAGAGTTTCGGATGGCGAGGGATCGACGGGGTGGAGTGCCGCGGCTGTCCCGGGAATGGCTGCCGGATCCTGCGTTAAACTGGCTAACGGTGGGTGATTGCGCATTCAGCCGCCGCGGGTCTGGTGGTTTCTCGATCAATAGCTGCAGCTGGGGGCCAGGATGCCGAAGGACAATGAGGCAAAAGGCTAATTTGGCATGGCCTGGCTGGCGGCCTTCTCAGAGTGTTTATCGGGAACAGATAGCGATCGCTTGAGCAGCGAACCTGCATCATCTGGTGGTAGAGTAAGAGATAGCTTTACGGTAGATTTTTCGTTCACGGACGATTGACGTTGGGATATTTGCAATGGATTATCATTGTTCCGCCTCAATGTCTGTGCCATTCTGAGATCCGTTGTAGAATAAGAATTCCAGTGGCAATGGTCGCGATCAATCCCAGATAAGGAAACATCCCTTGCCTGTGTCTTAAGCTTTTGATGGGTTTGTTTTTTGTAAGGACCGCTAGGATTCCCTCCTGATTGCTTTTCAGTCATCTTCGATCGCGCGATGTCAGGCCTGGGATCCATCGCCGATCAGAGAGCTTCCGTGCCGGAGGAGTCAGCCGTGGACCGAGAGGCAAGCCGGCAGCAAAGCCTCGATAGGCTGTCTGTGCTCGACAGCAGGGCGGAGGCCTCCTTTGATGGCCTGGTGCATGCCGCCGCAGCCATCTGCGGCACGCCGATCGCCCTGATCAGCCTGATCGACCACGATCGCCAGTGGTTCAAGGCCAATGTGGGCTTGGAGGGGGTGAGCGAGACCCCCCGGGCCATCTCCTTCTGCACCCACGCCATCGAGCAGGCCGATCTCTTCGTGGTGGAGGACGCCCAGCTCGATCCCCGTTTCGCCACGAATCCCATCGTCACGGGTGATCCCCACATCCGCTTTTACGCCGGTGCTCCTCTGCTCCTGAGCGATGGCTCCACCGTGGGCACCCTCTGCGTGATCGCCCGCCAGCCGCTGCGGCTCAACAATCGTCAACGCGAGATGCTGCGCCAGCTCGGCCGCACGGCCGTGCACCTGCTGGAGGGGCGGCGTGCCCTGCTGGCAGAGGCGGAATTGCGGCAGGAGGCTGAGCGGATCAGTTCCGGCATGCCGATTGGTCTCTACGCCACCGATGGCGAGGGTGCCTGCACCTTCACGAATCCGCGCTGGCAGGAGATCTTCGGCCTCAGCCAGGAGGAGAGCCTGGGCAGCGGCTGGGCCGACACCATTCATCCGGAGGATCAGGCCGCGGTGTTTGCCGAGTGGATCCAGGCGGCAGCGGCAGCGCGGCCATTCCAGATGGGCTTCCGCGTGCTCCGCCGCGATGGCCAGGTGATCCACGTGCACTCCCAGGCCAAGGCCTTGCGCAATCCAACAGGAGCCATCACCGGTTTCCTCGGTTTCGCCCTGGATGTGACCACCGAGGTGGCACTCCAGGCCGAGCTCCTACACCAGTCCAGCCACGACGCCCTCACCCAGCTGCTCAACCGCCGGGCCTTCGATGCCCGCCTCAGCCAATGCTTGCAGCAGCCGGTCCAGCCGGGCATGCCGGGCCACGCGCTCCTCTACATCGACCTCGATCAGTTCAAGATCATCAACGACGCCGCCGGCCATGCTGCCGGCGATCGCCTGCTGGTGCAGGTGGCCCGGTTGCTGGAGACGTTTCGCAGCCCTGCGGCGAGCCTTGCCCGTTTGGGTGGTGATGAGTTCGGGCTGTTGCTGCCCGATTGCAGTGCGGCAGAGGCCGAGGCGACGGCCGGGGGGATCATCCGGGCGCTCGAGGAGTTCCGCTTTCTGGAGGGGGAGCAACGGTTCCGCATCGGGCTGAGCATCGGTGTGGTGCCCCTGCTCGGTCAGGGCTTTGATCCCGATGCCGTGATGCAGGCCGCCGACAGCAGCTGCTTCACGGCCAAGGAGTCCGGCCGCAACCGTTGGCACACCTGGGGAGAGGGCGATGTTGACATGATCAGCCGCAACCAGGCGATGCGTTGGGTGACCCGGCTGCAGCAGGCCATCGACGACGACCGCTTCGAACTGCATGCCCAACGGATCCTGCCGCTCGACCCTGCCGATGACGATGCCCTGCAGGTGGAACTGCTACTGCGCATCCGCGAGCCCGATGGTGCCCTGGTGATGCCGGGGGTCTTCCTGCCGCCGGCTGAACGGTTTCAGCTGATCACTCGCATCGATCACTGGGTTCTGCAGAAAACGATTGCGCTGCTCTCCGCCCAGGCTTCCCTGGCGGGGATCGGCCGCATCAGCCTGAATGTGTCGGGTCAGTCGGTTGGGGATCGGAGTTTTCTGAAGGTGGTGGATGCAGCGCTGGCCAAAGCCGGCCACGCCATCACCAGGTGCCTCTGCTTTGAGATCACCGAAACCGCCGCGATCACCAACGTGCCGGCTGCCATGCACTTCATCGCCATCGTGCGTCGCCATGGCTGCACCGTGGCCCTCGATGACTTCGGCTCCGGCATGGCCTCCTTCGGCACCCTTAAGAACCTCACCGTGACCCACCTGAAGATCGACGGCCAGTTCGTGACCGGTGTGATCGACGACCCCCTCGACGACGTGGCGGTGCGCTGCTTCGTGGAGGTGGCCCAGGTGATCGGCCTGCGCACCGTGGCCGAATTCGTGGAGTCGGAGGCGGTGCTGCAGCGCCTGCGCCAGATCGGCGTGCACGACGCCCAGGGCTACCACCTGCATCGCCCCGAGCCCTTCGAGCAGTTGCTGGCCGAGGCGATGGCCAAGCGGGCAGGCTGAGCCATCGGGTCGCGTCCAGTCAGGCCTGCGACAGGCTGGTTAAGGTGCCACTCCTTCCGATCTCGTCCGATGGCCGGCTCGCGGTTGAGCGAGATCTGCATGCACGGGGTGAGATGGCTGCTCACCACCGGCTGGCTGCTGATCATCGGCTCGCTGTTCTTTGATCCGTTCACGGCCCGCTTCACCAGTCCGGAGCACCCCTGGAGCCCGCTGCGCCTACCGCTCACCTGCGTGGAGGTGCAGGGCCGCTGCCTGGTGGAAGCTCCCTACCCGCTGGGCACAACGATCTTCTGGGGTGCGGTGGTGCCGGCGGCGATCTTCATCCTGCTGGTGTTCGGCCATGAGCTCTGGCGGCGGATCTGCCCGCTCTCTTTCCTCTCCCAGATCCCCCGGGCTCTGGGCTGGCAGCGCCAGACGCAGAAGCGCAATCCCAAGAGCGGCGAGCTCCGCCCCCAGCTGGCGCGGGTACCGCCCGACTCCTGGCTGGCCAGGCACTATCCGGCACTCCAGTTCGGCTGGCTGTTTGTGGGCTTGTGCGGCCGCATCCTCTTCTTCAATGCCGATCGCCTGGTATTGGCCGGCTGGCTGCTCTTCACGATTGCGGCGGCCGTTGCCGTGGGTTGGCTCTATGGCGGCAAGGCCTGGTGCCAGTACTTCTGCCCAATGGCACCGGTGCAGGCGATCTATTCCACGCCGGGCGGTCTGCTGGGCAGTCGCGCCCACATGAGTGACACCCCGATCACCCAGTCGATGTGCCGCACCTTGGATGGCGGCGGCGAGGAGCAGAGCGCCTGCGTCGCCTGCCAGAAGCCCTGCATCGACATCGACGCGGAGCGCATGTACTGGGAACGCCTGCAGAGCCCGGCCTTCAGCTTCGAGCGTTACGGCTATGTGGGCCTGGTGGTGGGTTATTTCCTTTACTACTACCTCTACGCCGGCAACTGGGACTACTACTTCTCAGGCGCCTGGGTCCGCCAGAGCGATCAGTTGGCCCAACTGCTCAGCCCGGGGCTATTTCTCTTCGGCCAGCCGATCCCGCTGCCGCGGCTGGTGGCCGTGCCGCTGGTGCTCGGACTGTTCACCTGGCTCGGTTGGCTGGGCGGACGGGCCATCGAGGCCTGGATGCGCCGCCGGGCGCGCCGCGAGGGCTCCGAACCCGACAAGACCCTGATCCGCCACCGAGTCTTCCTGGCGGCCACCTTCCTGGTGTTTAACGTCTTCTTTATGTTCGCCGGCCGGCCGCTGTTGCTGCTGACACCGGTCTGGGTGCAGTACCTCTTCGACATGGCCCTGGTGGCGACGAGCTCCCTGTGGCTGGTGCGCAACTGGCATCGCAGTCCGGCGCTCTACAGCCGTGAGAACCTGGCGGAGCGCTTCCGCAAGCAGCTCGCCAAGCTCAGCCTCAACCTGGGGCGCTTCCTGGAGGGCCGCAGCCTGAGCGATCTCAACCCCGACGAGTTGTACGTGCTGGCCAGGGTGCTACCCGAGTTCGGCAACGACCAGCGGCATGAGGCCTATAAAGGCGTGGTGCGCGACGCCCTGGCCGAGGGCTACGTGAACATCGCCAGCAGCCTCGACGTTCTGCGGCGGATGCGCCAGGAGCTCGGCATCTCTGACGATGAACACCGCCTCCTCCTGGAGGAACTGGGTGTTGAGGATCCATCCCTGTTGGATCCGGACCAGCGCCGCAGCCTGGAGGATCAGGTGCGCCTGAGCGGTTACCGCCGTTCGCTCGAGCGGGTGCTGCGGCTGCAACAGCAGCTCGCTGGGGCGGGCACCACGGAAACGGGCCAGGACGGCGGCGGCGCCAGCGCTCAACACGAGCTGGCTGCGCTGGTGCGCCAATTCTCCATCTCCGCCGCTGAGGAAGCCGAGGCCATCGAGATCCTCGACCCCGTCAGCGGTGCGGCCCATCGCGCCGAGCTGCTTCTCGACAGGCTGGCGCCGCTGCATCGGAGCCTGCAGGCCATGGCCGCAGCGGAACTGCAACACCAGCCGCTGCTCGTGTCCCTGCTCGAAGAGCGGCTGCGCCATCGCGAGGAGCTTTGCCTGGAGGGGATCCTGCGCTCCCTGGCTCTGCTGCCACCCGGATCGGATCGGGAACCCCTGGTGCATCGCCTGCTCCAACTGGCGCATGACAGCCTCAAGCCGCTGCTGGCCGCGCCGCGCTGGCGCGACAGCCTGCCCCCCGACCTGCTGGCCGCGCTGCGGCGTCAGCCTGCGACGTCGGAGCGTGCCCTGCCGAAGTCCACCCAGGCCCAGATCTTGGCGCAGCTGGAGCTGCTGGTGCAGGATCCTGAGCCCAGTGTGGCCGCCTCGGCCCTGGTGCTGTTGAGCGACCTCGATCCCCAACGGCGGCAGGCCTGCAGCGCTTGCCTTCGCGGGCCATCAACCCCTGCCTGGGTGGGCCGCACCGTGGACCAGCTGCTGGCCCTGAGCCCTCCTGCGGCGCTGGCGAATCTGCCGGATCTGGAGAAACGGGTGGTGCTGGCCACCAGCGACTTCTTCCGGCGCACCTGGGCCGACACCCTCGATCTGCTGGCGGATCAGTCCGAGATCCGTCGCTACGAGCCTGGCGCAGCCATCACCGAGGCGGGCGACACCTGCCGCGAGCTGCTGTTGCTGATCGAGGGGGCCGCACGCGTCGAGGTGGATGGCGACCAAGGCCTGCGGGTCAGCCGCATGCAGCCCGGCCAGGTGCTGGATGAACTGGAGGTGCTCAGCCACGGCACCACCGAGAACACGATCGTGGCGGAGACCAGCGGCACCCGCGTTCTGGCCGTGCCGGTCGACTGTTTCGACACCACGCTGGAACGTGATCCCGACTTCGCCCGCCGCGTCCTGGCCTTGGAAACGTCTCAGCTGCAACGGATCACGCGCCACTCCGCGATCTCCGCCGTCTGAGTACCGCAGCCAGTCGAGGGAGGCTCAGGCCGGTCGCTTGGAGTCGCTGGCGGCCTGTTCGGAGTCCAGAAGGTCTTCAGCCAGGATCAGCAGTGACATGCCCATGAGGGCCAGGGCCATGCCCTGCTGGGATTCACCGGCCAGCTCCACGGTGCGGGAGGCCTGCAGGTGTTGGGGCCAGCTCAGCCTCATCTCCGAATCAAAAAGCATTCCTGATCAGGATGTTGGAAAATGCTGATAACCGCGACGCTATTCGCATTTCGCAACATGGGGGCGGGCGCCTCGCTCACGCACGTCATGGCACCGGCGTGATCCTCAGCTCCCGGAAGCCCTCGCTCTCCTTGGGCCGTCTGCCGCAGGCCGCATCGAGCCCCTCCAGCTTGCCGTCGTCGCTGAGCACCACCAGGCTGTTGCCATCGATCACCAGGGCCTCCGGGTTGAAGGGCCTCCCCCCCACCGGAGGGAAGCTGCGCAGCCGTACGGCCGGGCTCTCGAACTGGCCACTCCAGCGGTAGAGCGCCGAAGGGGAGGCGCTTCCCTTCCGCCCTTCGGCCGGCCCCGCCAAGATCAGCAGGCTGCCGTTCACCATGTCCAGGCTGCGGATACCGAGCCCGCCCAGATCGAGCAGCACTGGATCGCCGAAGCGGGCCTTCTCCCCGGCCACCACAGCGTTCGGGTTGGTGAGCGGGGCCAGCAGGGCCTTCTCCTCCGGCAGCGGATTGCGGAAGCCGATCAGCAGAGCCCCGTTGGGGGTGGCCGCCAGCCCCTCGATGTTCAGGCCTCCCCGGGCTTTGGCGGGACGCCGGGCGGCTGCCTCCAGGTCGAAGCGGCCGTAGCGGGGATCGGCGGCCAGGTCTTCGATCAGGGTGGTGTAAGGCCGCCCCACCGGCTCCACGGTCACCGTCAGACCCTTGCCGTCAGCTCCGGCCCTCAGCCCCAGATTTGTGGCGAACAGGCGCCGGTGGTTGGGGCGGGGTTCCCCCTTCGCTTCTTGACCGGGGCCCCGGGCTTCGGCCGCCCCGTGGGAGCCGATCCAATACACCAGCGGCCCGATTCGGGCCGAGGCCTCCAGGTCCAGCTCCGGGTGGCCGTCGTTCACCGGGGCTATCGCCCGCACCGGAATCTCTCCCTGGCCCACCGCCGGCCCCTCCTGGCCGCTGCGGTAGAGCTGCAGTGTGAGCGGAGCTTTGGCCTCATCGTCGCCCACCACCCACAGGCCTGGGCCGACACTGATGGCCGTGGAGGCATTGCAGGGGCCGCTGTGCTGCGCCACCGGCAGCCCCCCCGCCGGCTGCGCCGGGGGCTTCGCTGCGGCCAGGGCGGCATGGGGCAGGTTCGCCACCACCATTAGCGGTAGAAGGACCATCAAGGACCGGCCCGCAGAGAAGCGGCCCCGGGCCGGCATCGCCGCGGCGGTGGATGGGGGGGTGGGGGCGCTGCTAAGGCCGGGGGCGTTCATCGGAGGCGGTGGAGCTGAATACCCTGCAGGATGGCGCCCCCGGCAAGGCCCGTCGCCCGCATCGGCCCGGCCGGTCCGGCGGCCTCGCGGGCGCTCCGGGGTCAGCCCACCATTTCCCAGCGGTTGCGTCCGCCCGCCTTGGCCCGGTAGAGGGCCGCGTCGGCACTGGCCAGCAGATCCTGAGGAGTGTTGTAGGTATCGGGAATCTGGGAGGCGATGCCGATGCTCACGCTCACCCGGCCGGCCACCACGGCTTTGGGGTGGGGGATCGCCTGGTGCTCCAGCGCCTCCTGCACCCGCTCCGCGACGGTGATCGCCCCCGGGCAATCCGTGTTTGGGAGCAGCAGCACGAATTCTTCGCCGCCGAAGCGGGCCAGCAGGTCGCCAGGGCGGCTGCAGGTGCGCTTTACCACCTCCGCGATCCGGATCAGGCAACGGTCGCCGGCCAGGTGGCCAAAACAGTCGTTGTAGGCCTTGAAGTGATCTGCATCGATCATCAGCAAGGCGATCGGTTTCTGTTCGCGGCGATGGCGCTGCCATTCCATTGCCAGCTGGTGGTCCAGTTGGTTGCGATTGGCAATGCCAGTGAGCCGGTCGGTGTGGGCCAGCACCTGCAATTCGGCGTTGGATTGAAGCAATTCCTCCTCGGCGCGCCGACGCATGGCGATCTCCTCCTCCAGGCGCTGGTTGGCCCCCTGGAGTTCCCGGGTCCGCTGGGCCACCTCCTCGCTCACGGCGGCGTTGCTGGCCCGCAGGCTGCGGATGCTCTCCCGCAGACTGCTCGCCATCGTGTTGAGACTCATCGCCACGCGCTGCGTTTCCGCCACCTCTCCAGGGGGCACCTCGTGATCAAGATTCCCTTCCGCCAGGGCTTCTGAGCCCTCCACTACCTGGGTGAGGCTGGCGTTCACCCGCCGCACCGCCTGCATCCCCAGGGTTCCGGACACCCCCACCGCCCCCAGCGAGATCAGCAGATTGGTGAGGGCATCCCGGCGCAGCGGTCCTTCGAACTCCGACTCGGGCATCGTTACCACGATCCGCCAGTCGAGGCCGTAGCGATCCCGAAAGGGCTCAACCCGCACCATCTCCCCCGTGCCGTTGAGCGGCAGCCGCAGCTGATGGGGCATGTCGATCGCGCCGAGATTGCCGAAGCGGTTCACCAGCGCCCGGGCTGAATCGCGGATCGATGGGGCTTCGGCTTCGGTGGCCCGCAGCCTCACCCCCCGGCCCCCCACCACCCGGAAAGGCAGGCGATTGGAGGAATCGGCCACCAGCATGCCGTTGGATTCCACGAGATACACCTGCCAGCCCTTGCCCAGCGGCAGGCTGGCCAGGTAGCTGCTGATGTTGGACAGAAACACATCCACCCCGGCCACCCCCACCAGGCGACCGTCCCGCCGGATCGGGATGCCGGCCCCGATCGCCATCACCTCCGGGGCGTCTACCCAGTTGTAGATACTCGTCCACACGGCCTTGCCGGCCACTAAAGGCTCGTGGTACCAGCTATCAGCGCGGAAGTCGGCGAAGGGTTTCACGCGCTGCAGATCGCCTTTACGGCCGATCGGATCGATGGTGTACTTCTCGAGTCGTTCGATCGAATCGGCGGCGGCCACCTCCAGGTAGGGGCGGGGATCGTCGTTGTCGGCTTGGCCCACGCCGATGAAATCCCCACTGGCCAGGCCGTAGTTGAGGTACGGGGCATCGGGGAAAGTGCGGTGCAGTTGCCAGAGATAGCGGGTGGTGGCCACCTGGTCCTGCGGATCAAGGGCTCCGCTGCGCACGGCCTGCTCCATGGTGGCGGCCACTTGCTGGGGCACCTCCAGGTAGGCGTGCAGGTAATCACTCACCTGACGGCCGGTGCGTTCCTGCATCGTTGCCGCCATCTGGTCGGTGGTGCTTCGCAGGTTCTGGTAGCTGAGCAGGCTGATCAGCCCGGCCGTGGCCACCATCTGCAAAACCACCGGCACCACCAGGAGGTTGCGCAGTGAGGGAGCTGGACGGAGGTTCGCCCGAAGCTGCCGCCCGCCAGGGGTGGTGGCATCAGGGGCTCGCATCGGGTTCAGCTGTCTTCCGAGGCCACACCCCTCACGATCCGGGAGAGCTCGCTGCGCTCATCGGTGGTGATGCGATGGGGCACGCCGCTGATGATGCGCTCGAAGTTGGAGAAGGAATCCTTGATCTCAGGGCCATTGCTGGTGATCACGAATTCGCGGATGCCCTTGTCGTGCCAGGAACCGCGCATCTTGAACACATTTAATGCCCGGGCCATCTCACCCCTGATCTCCACATACTGCAGCATCAGGATCGTGTCGGTGATGGTGGAAATATGGGAGTCGGTGATCGAATGGCTGCCCATAAACTCTTCGGAGGTGTTGGTGAAGAAGCCAGCGATCTCCTCCTGCTTGGCGTAGCCGGTTACGCCGATCACGAACTGGCGAAAGGCATTGTGACTCACCCCCCTGGCGAGGGCGGAGAGTGAATCGATCGCCATCCGTGAGGGTTTGAACTCGCTGATCTCGGTTTTGATGATCTGGAGGTGATCCTCTAGCCCGGTGGACTCTGGATAGGCGCAGATGATCTTCAGCAGACCATCCTGCTCCATCTGCTCGAAGTCGATCCCCCAGCTGGTGGCGTTGCGTAGCAGCTGGGCTCGGGATTCTTCATAGGCGAACAGAATCGCCCGCTCCTTGCTGCGGCAGGCATCTTCGATGAACTTGCTCACCAATAGCGTCTTGCCCGTGCCCGTGGCGCCGGTGGCCAGGATGATCGAATCCTTGAAGAAGCCACCGCCGCACATCTCGTCCAGCTTTGGCACGCCGGAGCTGAGCCGCACGTTGGAGGAGCGCTGGGTGAGCCGCATGGCGCCCAGGGGGAAGATGTTCACGCCGTGGGCGCCCATGGTGAAGGGAAACTCCCCTTTCATATGGGTGGTGCCGCGCAGCTTGAGAATCTCCACGGTGCGCCGCCGCCTTTCGCCCTCGAGCACGTTGCGGAGGATCACCACGTTGTCGCTCACGAACTCTTCCACGCCGTAGCGGGCGATCGGACCGTATTCATCGATGCGCTCTGTGGTCATCACTGTGGTCACGCCGATCTCCTTGAGCCGGGCGATCAGGCGAAAGATTTCGCGGCGCACCACCGAAACGGCGTCGTATTGTTGAAACACCGCCGTGATCGAGTCGATCGCCACCCGGCGGGCCTTGTATTTGCGGATCGCATAGTTGATGCGCTCGATCAGGCCGGAAAGGTCGAAGCTGCCGGCCACATCCTGGCCATCGGGGTCGGGTGAGGCATCGAGGATGAAGAGCTTATTCTGCTCCACCATCTCCTGGAGATTCCAGCCAAAGCTGGCGGCATTGCGCAGGATGTCGAGGGGCGATTCCTCGAAGGTTACGAAGATGCCTGGTTCGTTGAAATCCCGGATGCCGTTATAGATGAAGTTGAGCGAGAATACGGTCTTGCCCGTGCCGGAGGTGCCGCTGATCAGTGTCGATCGGCCGATCGGTAGGCCGCCATGGCAGATGTCATCGAAGCCCTCGATGCTGGTCGGCAGTTTCTGCACCTGCATCAGCGGTGTGGCGGGGCTGGTGAGGCTGGGGTCCTGCATCGAAGGAGCTCTCGAGAACGCGGTGGGTTAGGAATGGAGGCGGGAAGAAGATGAGCGGGCCTGATGCTCAGACCTGATGCTTAGAGATGGGGCGAAACGCCACCACCACCAACACCACTCCCGTCGCTGCTGATCAGTTCTGGGTCCTGCGGACCGTCGCTGAGGTCGTTGCCCTCCTCCTCGAATCCGTAGGTTTCGTCGCTGAGTTCTTCGTAGAGCAGATCAAGGCCGATCAGCACCCGCTCCCGGTCCGAGAGGTCGCCGATGATGCGCCGCACCGGTGGTGGCAGGATCTTCGCGAGGGTTGGGGTGGCCAGGATTTTGTCTTCCTCGGCCAACTGGGGATTTTTGAGCACATCAATCACCTTGAGAGCGTAGACACCACGGAACTCCGTTTCCAGGATGTTGCGCAAGGTCTTGAGCGCCCGCATCGAGTTGGGCGTGTTGCCGGCTACATAGAGCTTGAGAATGTAGGTCTTGCGGGCGGGCATCGCGGTGGCTCCTGGGGGGGGATCGATGTAGCGGGCTGGGGGAAAGCTCGGGGCGGTGATTCAGGCGGGGTGTTCGGTCGATCCCGGCACGGTCGCGCTGGTGAGGGGCGGATCGGGGGGAACGGCGCGGCGATACATCTCGCAGAGATGGGCCATGACATCCAGGAGGGCAAGGCGGTAATCCTGAAGAAAGGCGACCTTGTGGCCCTCCAGTTCGAGCTGTTTGGCGAAACCGTCGATCAGATTCATATGGATCTCCACGGTGTTCGTGATCGATAGATCGCTGAAGAAGGCGGTGTTCACAAAACTCTCCAGGGCCTGATTGGCACTGGCTGGATCGCGGAAGTAGCTGAGCAGCAGATCGCGGTAGGTGCGGGTCAGGGAACGCAGCAGTTCCTCACGGTCGCCCTTGGGCAGGTTGCGCAGGAAGCGGGCGGGGTCCCGTTTGTAGTACACGCCCAGGTAGCCGAGCCGGCCCCGCAGGCGGTTGGTCAGCTTCCAGCGTTCGCCTCCCTCATTGGGGTCGGCCGCGGCCGCGGCGCCAGCCACCTCTTCCGGGCCCAGGCTGGCCGAGCTGGGCAGGCCCCGGTGCAGAAAGCGTGAAACCGCCGCATCCAGGCTGTAGCTCAACTGCTCAAGCTGGTCGGGGGGCAGATGCACCTCTGCGTCGTGGAGCTCCACCTGGCCGGTCACCTCGCCGATCACCACGGCAGGCAGCAGCAGTCCCCGCTCGATCAGGGACTGGCGACTCTCTGGAGCCAGCACGCCCTGCTCCAGGAGCACCGCGTCGAAGGATTCGGGCTTCCCTTCGAGCATCTCCACCGGATCTGCCCGCGGGTCGATCGCCTCCATTCGGTAGGAACCCTCCCGCAGCCACTGGCCACAGGCCTGGGCCAGCGCGGGGTCGCGCAGCAGCGACACGATCGTGAGCGGCTGTCCTGGCATTGCCGGAACGGAGGGAAACCCTGCTGGGTGCCTGAATCTTGACGGATGGCGGCCCGGAATGGGAAAGTCTTTGTTTGTCTTTCGATTGCCACGCGCCAGGCTCAATGGAGGCAGATCCCTGCCACCAGCCTGGCCGTGCCCTGAGTCCCATGGCTGAAACCACCACCCCCGCAGCGAGCGCTCCGAGCGACAGCGCTCCGAGCAGCACCGCAGAGAGCGCCGCCCCAGCCTCCTCCTCGGCTCCGGCCGCCCCGGGTCCCTACGCGATCGTGGAGGCCTCCGGCCAGCAGTTCTGGCTGCAGCCCGACCGCTACATCGACATCGATCGGCTCCATGCCGAGGTGGACAGCACCGTGACCCTGGAGACGGTGCTGTTGGTGAAGGATGGCAAGGGCACCACCCTCGGAGCCCCCTATGTGAAGGGAGCCACGGTGGAGCTGCAGGTGCTGGCCCACCGCCGCGGTCCCAAGATCCTGGTGTACAAGATGCGTCCTAAGAAGAAGACGCGGCGCAAGAATGGCCACCGCCAGGAACTCACTCGGGTGCTGGTCAAGTCGATTCAGGTGGCCGGCAAGCTCATCGCCTGATCGTCGCTCAGGCTCGATCTTTTCCATTTTCCTCTTTTTTCGCAGCACCCATGGCCCACAAGAAAGGCACAGGCTCCACCCGCAACGGCCGCGACTCCAATTCTAAGCGCCTCGGCGTCAAGCGTTTTGGCGGTGAGGTGGTGAGCGCCGGTTCGATCATCATTCGCCAGCGCGGCACCTCGGTGCTTCCCGGCGTGAATGTGGGTCGCGGCTCCGACGACACCCTCTATGCCCTGGTGGATGGCGTGGTGAACTTCGAATCGATCAAGCGCGGCCTGCGCAACCGCAAGCGGGTGAACGTGGCCGTGGGCTGAAGCCCCACCGCGGTAGCGGCCTGTGTCAGCAATCTTCTCCCCAGCCCCCGCGGAGTGTCCAACGGCACTCTGCGGTTTTTTGGTGATCGATAAACCCGCCGGTCCCACCTCCCATGGCTGCGTGGCGGCGGTGCGGCGGGCCTATGGCCTCAAGCGGGTGGGCCATGGCGGCACCCTCGATCCCGCCGTGACCGGTGTGTTGCCGATCGCCCTCGGGCCGGCCACCCGTCTGCTCCCCTACCTGCGGGGCGACAAGCTCTACCGAGCCGTGGTGCAGCTGGGCGTGCGCACCAGCAGCGATGACCTGGAGGGGGACGTGCTGGAGCGCCGGTCGCCGCCGGTTTTGGACACAGGCGCTCTCGAGGAGGCCCTCGCCGGCTTCCGCGGCGAGATCCTGCAGCGCCCGCCTGCGGTGTCGGCGGTGCATGTGGGAGGCGAGCGGGCCTATGCCCGCGCCCGGCGGGGCGAGGTGGTGGAGTTGCCGCCCCGACCCGTCACGATCCACAGCCTCCAGCTGCTCGGCTGGGACCCAGCCGAAGCGCGCCTGGAGCTTGAGGTGCGCTGTTCAGCCGGCACCTACATCCGCTCCCTGGCCCGCGATCTCGGCGAGCATCTGGGCTGCGGCGCTGCCCTGGCCCGCCTGCGCCGCACCGAAACGCTCGGCTTCGACCTCTCGACGGCCGTGGACCTGGAGCGGCTGGCCCGCGGCCCGCGGCCGCCTCTGCTGGATCCCCTGCTGGCCCTGGGCCACCTGGAGCGGCGCCAGCTGCAGGTGGAGGAACAGCCCAGTTGGCGTTGCGGGCGTGCCCTGCCGTTGCGGGCGGTGGCCCGCTCCATCGCTGAAGTGCTGGGCACGCCCGCTTGCACCTCCCCAGGCGCCGTCGAAGGGCTGAACATGACGTCCTGCCCCACCCCCACCGAGGTCATCCGCGAAGCGAGTGCCGCTGGATTGCGTGTTTGTGCTGCCGGCTCGGCTGCTCTCGATGGCCCCCCTGGGGCCGCTGCCTCCGATAGCCACGGCGGCGCCGCCGGTTCGGACACCTCAGAAGCACCCGCCTACGCCATCCTCAACCCGGATGGCAGCCTGGCCGGGATCGCCCGGCTCGATCCCGCCGGGCTGCTCCGGCCCCGCCTGGTGTTCGATGCCGCCGGTTAAGGATGGCAGCCCTCCAGGGCTGTCATCCCTGCGCCACCCGGAGCCTTCCAACTCCGCCACCCCGTTCCGATTCCCACTGATCCCCTGAATGGCCGGCCACAGCAAATGGGCCCAGATCAAGCGCACCAAGGCGGTGGTCGACGCCAAGCGAGGGGCGGTGTTCACCCGCCTCGGGCGGGAGATCACCGTGGCGGCCCGTGGAGGCGGCGATCCTGCCGGTAATTTCCAGCTCCGCACCGCGATCGAGAAGGCCAAGGCGGCCGGCGTGCCCAACGCCAACATCGAGCGGGCCATCGCCAAGGGGTCCGGCCAGGCGGGCGGGGAGGGCGATCAGTTCGAGGCGGTGCGCTACGAGGGCTATGGCCCCGGTGGGGTGGCGGTGCTGATCGAGGCCTTCACCGACAATCGCAATCGCACCGCCGCCGACCTGCGCTTGGCCTTCAGCAAGCACGGCGGCAATCTCGGCGAAACCGGCTGCGTGAGCTACCTGTTCGAGCAGCGCTCCGTGGTGCGCCTCGAAGCGGGCGACCTGCCGGAGGAGGAGCTGCTGGAGCGCCTGCTGGAGCTTGAGGAAGCCGGTGGCCCGGCGGTGGTGGGCTACACCCTCGATGGCGAAGGCGCCGATGTGCTGGCCGCCTACGCCGACCTCGAAGCCCTGCAGGACGGCTTGCGCGGTCTTGGGCTGCCGGTGGCCGGCTGGGAGCACCGTTGGATTGCCCCGCTGCCCTGCCGCCTGGACAGCGAAGACACCCTGCGCCCCTGCCTGCGCATGCTCGATGCCCTCGAAGAGCTCGACGACGTGCGCAGCGTGACCTCCAATCTTGAGGCTGATGAGGATCTCTTGATTGCGGTGATGGAGTGAGGGGTCGATGCGTTCCAGCCGCGACAACACACCTGCTAGCAAGGCCAGCGGATTCGGTAGGCGCTGCTGCGTCCGGCGCCGATCGGTTCGAGGGCTTGCTTGGCCACCAGGTCTGCCAGGTCCCGCCAGGCGGTGGCCCGGCTGGCATGGGTAAGCCCGACGGCCTTGCGCAGGCTGAGGCCGCCTGTGAAGCCTTCGGGCTCGGCATCAAGCTGGCGGTTGAGAAGTTTCTGCTGGCGGGCATTGAAGCCGCTGTGGCGGTGGTGCCACCAGAAGGCGGCCTTGAGGCGCACGGCGTCGATCACGGCCTGGTTGAGCTGGGCGGCGGCGATCAGCTGCTCCAGAAACCAGATCAGCCAGTGGCTGAGATCGAGATCGCCCCGCTGGCAATGCTCCAGCACGGCGTAGTAACCCTTCCGCTCGCGCAGGATCTGAGCCGAAAGACCCAGGGCGCGGCCCATCAGCACCTCACGGCTGGCAGGGCGAGTTGCCTGAGCCAGGAGACGGTCGCCGATCGCTCGGGCCAGGCGGCCATTGCCGTCGTCGTAGGGGTGGAGGGTGAGAAACCAGAAGTGGACCAGACCGGCGCGCAACAGGCCATCGAGATCGGCGGGTGGCTGAGCGATCCAGGCCAGAAGCTCCTCAAGCTGGGTCTCCAGGTCCGTTCGAGGAGGTGCCTCGAAGTGGAGCCGCTCGCGCCCGATCGGGCCCGAAAGCACCTGCATCGGGTCGTTGCCGCGGAGTTCGCCAATGCGGATGGCCCGCAGCCCATCCGGCCCGTCGGCAAATAGGCGGCGGTGCCACTGGTGCAGGGTGGCCAGAGTGAGCGCTTGGTGGAGCTCGCCGGTGGCGGCCAGCAGCACATCCAGCAATCCCTCCACCTGGGCGGAGGCCTGCGGCTGGCCATCGGCCAGAGGAAGGCCAAGGCGGCGTGCGATCGAGGAGCGCACCTGGCCAGGGTCGAGCTGTTCGCCTTCGATGGCGGCGGTGCCCAGGCTTTCGCGGCCCAGCAGGGCCGACACCGCTTCCTGGGCCAGGGGTGTTTCCAAGGTACGAATCCGCTCCAGCAGTGGCTCACGGGCCTGGTGGGCCTGATCGAGCAGGGGCTGCAAGCGCTCCGCATCCCAGCGGAACCGGGGCCAGTCGGGCTGCTGCCAGATCCAGGTAGGGGCCATGGCTGCAGGCTAATCGCTTCATGGGGTGAAGCGATTAGGGGGGTGGTTTTCGCTTCACGGCGGTGGGCTCCGATGATCACGGAGGTGAGCAGGCCGGCTCCAAGTCCCCGAGCATCGCCTCCATCTGCTCCAGCACGCTGCGCAGGTCTTCGGCGATTTCGGCGGCAATCACGTCGGGCTCCGGGAGATTGTCGGAATCGAGCAGGCTGTCGTCTTTCAGCCAGAACAGATCGAGGCTGATCTTGTCGCGGGCCAGCAGATCTTCTAGCTCGTAGCAACGCCAGCGGCCATCCGGGGTTTGCTCGCTCCAGGTGGGCTGGCGCTGATTGATGGCGCCGGGCTTGTAGAGACTCACGAACTCATCGAGATCGGAGCGCTGCATCGGGTTGGTCTTGAGGGTGAAGTGCTTGTTGGTGCGCAGGTCGTAGACCCAGAGCCGCTTGGTGCTGGCCTGGGCACTGCCAGCGCGGCGATCAAAGAAGAGCACGTTGGCCTTCACCCCCTGGGCGTTGGCTGGGTCTGCTCATGGGCGAGCTTGAGGAACAGCAGCACGCTGAGCTGCTCCAGGTAGTCGCCATAGGAGAGGCCGTCGTCGCGGAGCACGGTGCAATAGCTCCAGAGCTTCTGAACGATGCGGTTGGCTTCGCTGCTCATGGGGTGGTGTCAGGGGTGGCGTGGTTGAGCTCACGGTTCACTGATCGCTGCAGCACCGGATCCAGGCGGCTGTAGGCCTTGGCAGCTGAGCGGATGAATTCAATCCGGTAGGTCAAGACTCGTGCGCCTGAGCTGGTGAGGCAGAGCCGGCTTTGAACCCCTCCCAACTCACACGCGGTTCATGAGACCGCAGAATTGCTTCGGCCTCGGCGGTGTCCTCCGCATCTTCCAGGGCCAGGGTGAGCAGGCGGCGCAGGGCGTCGCTGCGGCTGACCGACAGATGCAGCTCGCCCTCCAGCCGGGCGGCGTAACGGTCGATGCGCTCCAGTAACTCCGCTGGCAGGCGCACAGTCTGGGGAGTGCCGGCCCCTCGCGGCTGGGCCACGGCGTGTTGTTGGTTGTAGTTGAACTTACTAAGGCTTGACTGGACTGGGGTGTGCTCCTCATCCCTCAACGCCAGGAGCTTTCGATCGGTGGCTTGTCCATGGAGGTAGTCCTCCCAGGCTTGTTCCGCGAAGACCAGTTTCATTCCACCAGAACATGGTCCTGGCCACGGCCTGCTTCCAGGCTGTCGACGGCATCCATCAGCCGCCGTGCATTGCGTGGTGAACGCAGCAGATAGGCGGTTTCCTCCAAGGCCTTGATGTCGTCCAACGACAGCATCACCACAGAGGGTTCACCATTGCGTGTGATGATCAACGGTTAATGGTAAGCGCAGACACGCTTCATCGTCTGCGCCAGGTTGGCCCGCGCGGCGGTGTAGGAGATGGCATCCATGGACAATCACCAGGTCTGTACAGGTCACCGTACATTCCCCTGGCTGGCTTCTAGGACGTTGTCAGTGAGGGACGGTGCATCCCGTCCCAAGGGGCCTCAAGCAGGACATCCCGCGCACAGCACTCCTAAACCGACGACTCCCCCTCATGGCAGCTGGCATCCAGCAGCGCCGCCGCCGCCCCATCCGCCACCACCAGCGCCCGGGGGTGGAGCTGGATCCAGCTGGCCGGCAGCTCGGGCGTGGATGGTTCCCGCAGGGCCCGGGCCAGCACCTCGGCCTTGGCCCCGCCGGTCACCACCAGCAGCAGGCGTTCAGCGGCCAGGATCTCCCGCAGGCCCAGCGTGATCGCCTGCTGCGGCACCGCCTCCGGGTCGCCGCCGAAGGCTCCGGCGTTCTGCTGGCGGGTGGCGGGGCTGAGCTCCAGGCAGCGGCAGGACGCATCGACCTCGCAGGGGGGTTCGTTGAAGCCCACGTGGCCGTTGAGGCCCAGGCCCAGGAGTTGCAGGCCGATGCCACCGGTGGCCGCCAGCTGGGCCGCATAGCACTCCGCTGCGGCATGGGGATCCGCCGCCTGGCCATCGGGGAGATGCACCCGCTCCGGATCCAGCCCCAGGGGGGTGGTGAGCCGGCTGGCCATCTCCGCCGCGAAGGAGCGGGGGTCGGCGCGATCGACCCCTACGTAGGCATCGAGGTTGAAGCTGCACCAGCGCATGCGCAGCTCCTGCCGCTCCGCTGGGGTCAGGCCGTTCACCTGGCGGGCCAGGGCGGCATAGACCGGCTCCATCGTGCGGCCGGTGGCCAGGCCGAGCGGACGCTGCGGCCGCAGCAGCCTGTCCCGCAGCAGCAGGGAGGCCACCCAGTCGGCCAGGCCGGCTGAATCGGCGAACCGCACCAGGGCCACCGGCTTCCTGTCCCAGCCGTTCGCTCGTTCTGCAGATGGCTCCTGCTCGGTGCCGCCGACTTCACAGCTCGCCTCAGCGGGAGGGGTAAGCCACCAGTTGGGCTCCTCTGTAGTAGTGACGGAGGATCTGGACATAGCTCACGCCCTGGAGCGCCAGGCCATAGGCACCCCACTGGCTCATTCCTACTCCATGGCCAAAGCCCCGCCCGACCACCTCCAAGGCTGGTAGCGGCGCCGTGAGCGGCTCCTGGCGGAGCTGGCCGGTGATCGTGGGATCCAGGGCCGCTGCTGTGGATCGATCTCCTTGCCCAGCGGCGCCGGGAAGGGGCGGCGGCGGCAGCGGACCTCCGGCGGGCAGCACGGCGGTGGATGGGCCAGTCGCAGCTCGGTTGCCGCCGCGGCTCAGGGCGGAGGCTGCGGCGTTGGCCTCGGCCGTGGCGGTGGTGATGCCCCCCGCCGGTCCGGGAGCCAGGGGGGGCTCGAAGCGGAACTGCACCATGGTGCTGCGCAGTCCGAGCCGCTGGCGCAGTTCACTGCCGCTCAGGTCCAGGCTGCCCGCGGGCCCGATCACCCGCGCCCGCCGCACCCGGCCGGTGCTGGAGGCGGCGAGCACCTCGATCCGGCTGGCGCCCGCCGTTTCCTGGAAGGCGCGGCGCAGTTGCTCCGGCTCGAAGCGCACGCTCCACTGGTGCCATGGGGAGAGCTTGTCCCGGTCGGGCACGCTCACCAGGTAGGGAAGCTGTCGGGTCCACAGTTCACCGCTGTTCTCGGTGCTGCCGCCGCTGCTGCTGTGGAACACCGCCTCGATCAGCGAGCCGCCATGGCTGAGCACGAGGGATCGGGTGGCGGCCACGGCGGAGCGGGTGGAATCGGTTTCGGCCTCCGTTCCCCGGTAGACCTGGCTGGCCACCGTGGACCGCAGGTCAAAGGGTGCTTCGGGCTTCAGCTGGGCCAGGGCGTAGGTGCGGGCCGCCACCGCCTGGGCGCGCAGGGCCTCCGCAGGCCAGCTGGCCGGCATCTCACTGCCCACCACGCTCGCCAGGTAATGCTCCAGCCCGAGCTGGTTCACCGCCTGGAGTCGATCTCCATCCGGCAGCACCCGCACCAGGCCTCGGTAGCGGCGGCGGCCCAGCCCCACCAGGGGCAGGGAGCGACCGGCGGGAGCGACCACCGTGCGCCAGGGCAGCAGCGGCGTGTCTGCCCCCCCCTTGCTGCCACGACCCGAGGCAGCCGACCAGACGGCGCTCAGCCTGAGCTCCTGGAGTGCCAGTTGCTGGGGCGGCGCCAGGGCCCCGTCTGCATCGGGCCGCTCCAGCAGCAGCAAGGGGCCCCTCCGGCTGATCCGCAGCCGTTCGCCTTCCGGCAAAACCGCCAGCAGGCGCCCCTGGCCATCGCGCAGCTGCAGCGGACCGCCGAAGGCCGTGGGCTCCAGCACCCCCGCCTGCACCAGCAGCACCCGCACCAGCGGTTCCCGCTCATCGAAGCGGGCCAGGCTGATCTGATCGGGAGTTCCGCCGAACGGGGAGGGGCCCGCGATCGCCACCAGGGCCGCTGGGGTGGCACTGGCGCCGAGCAGGGCCAGCAGGCCGGCCCCCCGTTTCCAGAAACGGGGGGCCCGGCACCAGGGGAGGCGGCTGAACATCGCCACAGCTGGATACCAGGCGCAAACGATGCCCATTGTGGGGGCGCGACGGCTGGGCCGCCAGAGCGCCGCACCCATCCCACCGCGGCTCCCGTGGCAGCATGCGGGCCCGAGGCACCTCCCCTGTGCAGGTCACGTTCCTGGGCACCAGCTCAGGTGTTCCCACCCGGTCCCGCAATGTTTCGGCGGTGGCCCTGCGCCTGCCTCAGCGCGCCGAGCTCTGGCTGTTCGATTGCGGCGAAGCCACCCAGCATCAGTTTCTGCGCAGTGAGCTGCGGGTGTCGCAGCTGCGCCGCATCTTCGTGACCCACATGCACGGCGACCATGTGCTGGGCCTGCCCGGGCTGCTCGCCAGCCTGGGCATGGCGGGCAGTTGCTCCGGGCTTGATCTCTACGGCCCCGATCCCCTGCGGGACTATCTCGAAGGGGTGTTGCGCACCACCTCCACCCGGATCGGCTACCCGTTGCGCACCCACCGGGTGCGGGATGCCGCCCTCAGCGGTGCCGTGCTGCTCGAAGACGACGACATCCGCGTGCGCTGCACCGCTCTCACCCATCGCGTGCCGGCCTTCGCCTACCGGGTGGATCGCCTGCCCCGCCCGGGCCGCTTCGATGTGGAGAAGGCCAAGGAGCTGGGGATCCCCCCCGGGCCCATCTATGCCCAGCTCAAGGCCGGTCGGGAGGTGATCCTCGAGGACGGGCGGGTGATCCGGGGCTCGGCTCTTTGCGGCCCACCCAGGCCCGGTTGCAGTGTGGTGTACTGCACCGACACCGTGTTCAGCGAGGCGGCGGTGGAGCTGGCCCGGGGCGCCGACCTGCTGATCCACGAATCCACCTTCTCCCATGGCGAGGCCGCGATGGCGATCGCCCGCCAGCACTCCACCAGCACCATGGCCGCCCAGACGGCCTTGGAGGCGGGGGTGCGCCGGCTGTTGCTCACCCACCTCAGCCCCCGCTACCTGCCCGGCAATCCGATGACCCCGGACGACCTGCTGGCCGAGGCCCGCGCCATCTTCCCCGCCACCGAGATCGCGAGGGATTTCCTCACCCTGGAGGTGCAACCCCTGGAGGACGATGACACCGTGGTTTCCGAGCCCTTGGGCTCCCCTTCCATCGCCTGAGATCCAACCGCGGGCCTGCAACAGTTCGCGTGATTCCCCAGCGGGGGACCCGCCCCCCGTGATACAAGGTCTCAGTTGCGGTCTCACCGCCATTTCACCGGCTTCCTCCATGGCCCCCTTCCTCCCTTCAGCCATCCGCGCCGTCCTTCGGACCCTGCTGGTGCTCCCGTTGGCGCTGCTGGTCTGTTTCGCCGGTCCCGCCGCCGCCGCCCGCTGGGATTCCGCCACCCTCACGGTGCCGGCCCTCCCCGATGGCACCACGGTGACGTTCAGCGAGAAGGAGTACAAGTCAGGCCGCAAGCTCTTCAACGACAGCTGCGGCACCTGCCATGCCGGCGGCATCACCAAGACCAATCAGAACGTGGGTCTCGACCCCGAAACCCTCGCCTTGGCCACCCCGCCGCGCGACAGCGTGGATTCGCTGGTGGACTTCATGAAGGACCCCACCTCCTACGACGGTGAATACAGCATCTCCGACGTACATCCCAGCCTGCGCAGCAGCGATGTCTTCGTAAAGATGCGCGATCTCGATGAGAACGATCTCCGCCTGATCGCCGGCTACATCCTGGTGGCCCCCAAGGTGCAGGGCATCCAGTGGGGCGGCGGAAAAATCTATTTCTGATCGGTTTCTTTCTGACCAGGTTCTTTCTGATTATTCAGGCTTCCTGTTCGACCGCCCTTTGATCGCCCTGTAGATCGCCCTGCATAACGCCATTGATTCTGAGGGGTTCCGTTCTTCGGAGCCCCTTTTTTCATGGTGCCTTGGGCCGTTCTGGGTGCTGTACCTGCAGAGCATGCCTTCAGCGGGATCCCGGCGTTCGCTCTGAAGCCGGCGCAGCTAGCGGCGGCTCTGGCGCTTCCGTCTAGGGGGCTGGCGGGGCGCTGTTGGCCGGATCCAGGGAGGCGGGCTGTTTGCTGTACCACCACTCCTGAAGCTCGGGGCTCAGGCGCTGGGGGAAGAGGGTGATCACGGTGCGGGTTGACCGGGCCCCCGGTTGGAGCAGCTCCACCACGTAGGAGGGGCAGCGCCGCGCCGCCAGATCCGCCACGAAGCGCCGGCCCACCCGGCGCCAGCTCGGTTCCTTGCTGCGCCAGGCCAGGCGGCAGCAGGGCCAGGGCAGCTCCTCCCGGTCGAACAGGCGGCAGCAGGGGCCGAGCACTCGGAAGCTGTACTGGCCGCCGGGGCTGGGTTGGATACTGCCGGCCTCCAGCAGCTGCGCCGCAGGCCCCCCAGACAGGCTTGCGGCGCTGCTCGCCGGGCGGCCAGAGCTCGCCACGGTGCCGCCACTGGCGGGGGAGTTGGAGGGGGGGGATGCGGCGGACAAGGGATCGATCGGCGGCTTGACCAAGATGGCAAGCCGGGGTCTAAGGCTGCCAGAAAGAGGGAGCAGCGACCAAGCTCACCGGGGTCGCGGTAGGGGCCCGCCTGCCACCTCAAAGCCAGCAGAGCGTGAGCACGACCCAGTGGTGAAGTCGCCGGCGCAGGGTTGCTGGCGCTGGCGAGCCACGCTGCGCCACAAGGCCTTCTCCCAAGCCCATCCATCAAAAAAGCCACCCCGAGGGGTGGCTGAAATCAATGATGGAAGCGGCGAACGCCGGGCTCAGTAGAGCTCTTCCTCAGCGTGGGTCTTGATGGTCACGTCAGAGGTGGGGTAGGCGACGCAGGTGAGCACGAAGCCGGCCTCGATCTGGTCGTCGTCGAGGAAGCTCTGGTCGGACTGGTCCACGGTTCCCGCGGTCAGCTTGCCGGCGCAGGTCGAGCAGGCACCAGCACGGCAGGAGTAGGGCAGGTCGATGCCCTGCTCTTCAGCCGCGTCGAGGATGTACTGATCATCGGGAACCTCGATGGTCTTGTTGAGGCCCTCGCTCTCGTTGATGAGGGTGACCTTGTAGGAAGCCATGGAAGGGATTGAAGCTCACAGGCGGCGGGAAGCCAGAACCTGTAGGACCCGCCCTTCCTACATCCTCTCGGGGCCGATCCTGGCCTTCTGGCCTCTGCATGCCGGGAAGGCCAATCAAATCCTGGGCACGCATCAGCGTGACTTATGCAACATCAGCCTGTGCCCGGATCACCATCAGCCCCCAGCGCTCCTGGCGGGCGGCCAGTTCGGCCCGCCACCCCTGGGCCGCCAGCGCATCCTCCAGCGCCGCTGCCTGGTCCACCAGCAGGCCGCTGAGCAGTCCTACCCCTCCGGGGGCCAGCACCGTGTCGAAGGCGGGGCAGAGCGCGGTGATCACCGGGGCCAGGATGTTGCAAAGCAGCAGGTCGGCGGGCTGGCCCTCGAGCAGCTCCGCCAGCACCTCCACGCTGCCCTGCGCCACCCGCACGGCGTCCGAGAGGCCATTGAGGGCGGCGTTTTCGCCGGTGGCCATCACCGCCAGTGAGTCGGTGTCCACGGCCACCACCGAGGCCGCTCCGAGCCGCAGGGCTCCCAGACCCAGGATGCCGCTGCCGCAGCCCAGGTCCGCCACCCGCAGTCCCGCCAGACCCGTCGCTCCTGCTGTCGCCGCCATCGCTTCCAGGGCTTCAAGACAGAGGCGGGTGGTGGGGTGGCTGCCGGTGCCGAAGGCGCTGCCCGGGTCCATGTGGATCACCATCCGCTCGGCGTGCTCTTCGGGGAGGTGCAGCCAGGCGGGCAGGATCAGCAGCCGTTCCCCCACCGGATCGGCCTGCCAGTGCTGCTTCCAGCTGAGGCTCCAGTCCTCGTCGGGCTGACGCACCCATGTGACGGCGGGCAGAGCCAGGCCAAAGGGTTCTCCGAGGGGCTCCAGGGCCCGCACCAGTTCGGCCCGCTGCTGCTCGGGCCAGTCGGCCTCGGGTAACCAGGCCAGCAGTTGCCGCTCCTCGGGCGCCTCGGGCCGGTGCCGTACCGCCACCCGGGGGATGCCCAGCTCCGGCAGCTTCCAGAGCAGCGATTCCTCAAGCTCCGCCGCCAGCGTCATCTCCAGGCGCCACCAGGCCGGACCGGGGGTGGCGGTCAGCGACGGTCCGCCGCTTTCGGATCCCCCAGGGGCCGCTGGCGTGGGGTTGCCCGCTTCCATCAGAGGCTGACCGGGTGGGCTTCCTGGATGCCGTTGATCTGGTGGATCGTGGCCAGGAGGCTGGGGGGGATCGGGTCGTCGAGGCTGAGCACCATCACGGCGTCGCCCCGCACGATGCGCCGGCCCACCTGCATCGAGGCGATGTTCACGTTGTGCTCGCCCAGCACCGAGCCCAGCTGGCCGATGATGCCGGGCATGTCGCGGTGGCGGGTGAACAGCATGTGGCGGCTGGGCGTCACGTTCACCGGGAACTCATCGATGGTGGTGATCCGCAGTTCGCCGTCGGCGAACACCGCTCCGGTCACGCTGTGGCTGCCCTTGGTGCCGCGGCTGCTCAGTTGCAGCGAGCCTCCGGCAAAGTCGCGGCTGGCGTCGTCCTTCACCTCGAGCACATGGATGCCCCGCTCCTTGGCCTCCAGGCTGGCATTCACATAGTTGATGCTGTCCCCCAGGGCGGTGGAGAGCACCCCCTTCAGGGCCGCCACCACCAGGGGCTGAGCGGGGTGGGAGGCGAAATCGCCCTGCAGCCGCACCTCCAGCTCGCTGATCTGGCCCCCCGCCAGTTGGCTGAGCAGCTGCCCCAGGATTTCCGCCAGCTCCAGGTGGGGCTTGAGCTGCTCCATCACCTCGGCGTTGAGGCCTGGGATGTTCACGGCGCTGCGGGCCGGCAGGCCGAGCAGCACGTCGCGGATCTGCTCGGCCACGTCGATGGCCACATTCTCCTGGGCCTCCTCGGTGGAGGCGCCGAGGTGGGGGGTGAGGATCAGCCGCTCCTTCACGCTGCGCAGCGGTGAATCGGCCGCCAGGGGCTCCTTGGAGAACACATCGAGGGCGGCACCAGCGATCACGCCCTGCTCCACCGCCTCGGCCAGGGCCGCCTCATCCACGATGCCGCCGCGGGCGCAGTTCACCAGCCGCGCCGTGGGCTTCATGGTGCGCAGGAGCTCCGCATTGACCAGGTTCTCGGTTTCGGGGGTGCGGGGCAGGTGCAGGGTGACGTAGTCGGCCTCGGCGAACAACTGGGGCAGACTCAATAGACGCACCTGCAGCTGCTGGGCCCGCTCCGGCGACACGAAGGGGTCGTAGGCGGCCACATCCATTCCCATGGCCCGGGCCACGCGGGCCACATGGGAGCCGATCTTGCCGAGGCCCACCACGCCGAGCACCTTCTTGTAGAGCTCGTTGCCCACGTAGGTCTTGCGGTCCCAGCCGCCGGCCATCGTGCTGGCGTGGGCGTGGGGCACATGGCGCGAGAGGGCCAGCATCAGGGCCAGGGCCTGCTCGGCGGCGGCGATGGTGTTGCCCTCGGGGGAATTCACCACCAGCACGCCGCGGCGGGTGGCGGCCTTCACATCCACGTTGTCCACGCCCACGCCGGCGCGGCCGATGATGCGCAGCTTGGTGGCGGCCTCGATCACCTCTTCGGTGACCTGGGTGCCGGAGCGAATCATCAGGCCCTCGTAGTCGCCGATGATCGCCTTGAGCTCCTCGGGTGGCAGACCGGTGCGCACATCCACCTTGGCCACCTGGGCGAGGATGTCGATCCCCGTTTGATCGATGGGATCGGAAACCAGAACCTTCGTCATGACCGGCACGTGATGGGGGGCCCCGGGGGCGCATGGGAGAGCGGCGCCCCGGCGGGGCAGGCCGGAGGTGCAGTGTAGTGATCGGCTCGCGACGGGCCTGGCCGAGCCCTCGAATCGATCCGTGCCGCCCCAGCTGGGCCCCGGATGCGAGCCTGAGGGAAAGCTGGAGAGGAAGGCGTGGCCCTAAGCGTGGTGGTGGTGCTGGAGGACCGCAAGCGGCTGGAGGCCCTGCGTCAGAAGCTGGCGGCCCAGGATCCACCGCCTCTGGCGGTCGTGGCGATCGGCAACGGTGAAACGGAGCTGGCCAGCGTGGAGCGGCTCGATCCGGCCGCGGGTCGCCGTCAGCGCCAAAAAACCATGATGCGCTGGCTGTTGCCCTTCGGTTTTCTGGCGGGTTTCACCTTCACCCAGATCACAGATCTGCACACCTTTTCCGCCTTGGGCCCCTGGGCTGAACCCCTGATCGGCGGTCTGCTGGGCCTGGGGTCGGGCTGGATGGGCAGCTTTGCCGCCGCCGCCAGCGTGACCTCCGAGGAGGATGACCGGATCCGCATCCTCCGCAACCGCCTGCAGGAGGGCAACTGGCTGCTGCTGATCGATCCGGCCCCCGGCAGCGAGCCCCCCTGGGGCCTAATTCAGCAGGCGCGGCCTAAGGCGGTGGTGCGTCTTGGTGAGTCCTGAACTGCCGGCCCCGATGGAGTCCCGCCGAGATCGGCCGGAGGGCGGTCCCCCGGTTGCCGAGCAGGAGCCCGTGCGGGAGGCTGCCGAGCGCTGTCTCCGCACCTGGGAGCCGGTCTGGACCGGTTTTCTCGATGGGGCCCTGAGGGAGGAGGCCGAGGCCCGCCTCGGGGCCCTGAGCGACCTCCGCTTCGAGCCCTGGGGCGGCCACGCTGGCGCCGAGCGCTGCCGGTTGCTGCTGCAGCGCAGCGAGGCGGCCCTGCCCCTGGATCAGCTGGCCGGCGATTTCGTCGGTCTGGAGATCGCCGGCAACTTTCTGTTTGACCCGGCCGAGCCAGCCGACTTCCGGGCTGCCCTGCTCGCCGCCGGCGCGCTCCCCGAGCAGCTGGGCGATCTGTGGGTCCGCGGCGATCGGGGTGCCCAGGCGATCACGGCCCAGGCCCTGGCCGCCCGCCTGCAGGGTCAGGCGGGCCGGGTGCGCACGGTGGAGGTGCACTTTGAGGCCCGCCCCCTGGCGGAGCTGCAGCTGCCGCCGCGGCGGGTCGCCCGCAGTCTCACCACGGTGGAGGCCTCCACCCGGCTGGATGCGGTGGCCTCGGCCGGCTTCGGACTCTCCCGCAGTCGCCTGGCGGCCCTGATCCGCCAGGGGGCGGTGCGGATCGACTGGCGGGTGGTCACCAGTCCGAGCCGGGAGCTGCGCAGCGGCGAGCGGGTGCAGCTGGAGGGGCGCGGCGAGCTGCAGATCGAGGCGGTGGAGATCACCAAGCGGGATCGCTACCGGATCCGTTTGATCAGGCGCTGAGGGCAAGCCACGAGGCAAGGGCTGCTAAGTTCAACACCTCAGCTGATTCAGTGGATTCCTCCAGGAGATTTCTCCCGGTATGGTTCTGGGATCAGGTGGGCTTGGCGTCACACCTGCTTCGGCAATCTTGTGCAGCCAATTTCGGCCCGGCTCAGGCAATTTTCCTGATCGGCTAGCAGGGCGATTAGCTCAGAGGTAGAGCACTACCTTGACACGGTAGGAGTCACTGGTTCGATTCCAGTATCGCCCATTGATTGTTGACAGACTGATTTTGATCAGCTGCACGTTTCCGATCAATCCGGCGGCGTTCTCACTGAACGGCACATCAAAAAATCGACCTTCCAGGCGCTACTAGGCCTATGCGGGTCAGGGCAGTTTATAAGTCTTCTGTGCCTCGTCCTCGGGGAACGGGATTTTTTGAAGCGCCCTGAAGTTGAAGTTCACAGGGATACACCCACCAGAGGCAGATCGGCACGGGACTTTCGGTACGCGTTACGTACGTTGTTCGAGGTCCATTCGAACACTGTGTCGGCCACGTTCGCAGTCGCTTCGATTCCTTGCTCGATTCCTTGATGGATGCCGTGCCTCAATTCCTTGATGGATGAGGTGGGGTAATCCCATCAACAGCTGCAGATCCATGGCAAGCGCCTCCCTGAAGCAGGAGGCCCAGACTGGACGCCACTGGTCAGACATCGCGGCTGTCCAAGGACGCTTTGCTGAATTCTGTTCGGCAGCCTGGTGTCAGCGACCTCGGTGGACCTGCGTGTCATCGACGGCCTGGTCTCGGCGACGTCCACCTTGCGGCGAAGTCCACCGTGCGGCAAAGTCCACCGTGCGGCGAAGCCCGTCATCGGGTGGCTGGTTCGGTCACCTCGCCGGGATTCCCGAGGCCGCGCTCTCACCTTGGCCTTCCAGGTGTGGCATTCTCTCCACTATTGGGCGCCTGGTGTAGGCAGCTGGCGCTGGTGTTGCGTTCTGACCCCGAGCCCTGAGACACCGATGCCGCCATCGGCTCCCCATCTCTGTGCTGCTGTTGCTGCCCGGCGGGCTCTCGATACCCTCCGATGCCTTGGCTTGGCAACCGGTTGTGCCGCCGCGCTGGCCCCCCAGCCCCTCAACGCCCAGGCCCCCCCCCACAGCGTCCAGGAGTTGGAGGCCTTCACCGCCGCCAAGGAGCTGGAGTCCTTCATCCCCACCACCACCATCCGGATGCAAGTGAACGCGGTGGTGGGAGCCCTTCGCTACGAAGGCAGCGCCGTGGATGGGGGCGCCAACACAGCTGCGGGCTTCCCCCTCCTCAATGCCCTCACGGTCAACCACGACGCCCGGCTCACAATCGACACGAGCTTCACGGGGCAAGACCTGTTTCGGGTGCGGCTGCGCAGTGGCAACTTTGGCGCCTCTGGATTTTTCTCCAATCCCCCCACGCCGCTCAACCGGCTGGATTTCGCCTTTGAAGAGCCCCTCTGCCGAGCCGACGTCGCCACCTGCAACCGCAACCTGGTGACGGTGAACCGGGCCTACTTTCAAATTCCCCTGGGGCCGGAGATTCGTCTCACGGCGGGCAGCCGCCTGATGCAGGGCGATTTGCTGCCGGTGTGGCCCAGCGTCGCCAATGACTCCCCAATCCTGGAGCTGTTTCAGCGCGCAGGGGCGGCCGGGGCCTACAGCAGGCGGGTGGGCGCTGGCTTTGGGGCCTGGTGGCAGCCCACAGGCCGCTTGAGGGCCCTCTCGATCGCCTATGGGGCCGTGGCTCCCCAGGCAGACAACGGTTCACCCGGAGAGGGGGGGCTGTTCACGGCCGCGGGCGGCCAGACGAACACCGTGCAGATGGCCTACACCCGGCCCACTTGGAACGTCACCGCCGCCTACACCCGCAATGGCCAGCGCGCCCTGCTGCGGGGCACCCCCCTAGCCAGCCAGCTCGCCGCCGACTGCCGCTATGGCGCCCTCCACTCCTGGTCGCTGGCGGGGTATTGGCAACCTGCCAACGCGGGCTGGATTCCCTCGATCAGCGCCGGCTGGGGCCTCGATCGCTTTGCCTTTGCCACCACGCCGGTGGCGGGGCTCACCGGCGTGAGCACCACCTCCTGGAGCGTTGGCCTCAGCTGGGGCGACGTGTTCAGCTCTGGCAACAGCGTGACGCTGGCGGTCGGCGCCCCAGCCCACGTGAGCCGCCTGCAGGGGGTGGAGGCTGTGGATGACTCCGGCATGGCCCTGGAGGCCTCCAGCCTGATCCCGATCACCGACACCTTCAGCCTCACGCCGGCTGTGTTTTGGCTGAGTCGGCCCCGCGGCGCGATGGGGGCCACCAACAGCCTCACCGAGGCCCTCGGCCCTGGACGCGGACCGGCCGCCTCCCTGGGGGTGTGGGGTGGGCTGGTGCGGGCCACTTTGCGGTTTTGACGGCGGTTTTGAGGGCGGTGTTGAGGGCGGTGTTGAGCCGGGATTGACTGGAGGGATACGATAAACTCTTTATATTGGTTCATCGCTCTTTGTCCTGTTGCAAGCAGGCAAGCAAGCAAGCAAGCAAGTGAACTGAGCCTTAAGCCCACCGGTATTCAGCCCACATGAATGCCCAACCCTAAAAGGACCAACCCCAACAGGACCAACCCGAAATGAGTGCGCCGAAATGAACCTTCTCAACGGACAGATTGAGGTTCGCTCGTTCCTCACGGTCACCCTAGGAATTCTGGTGCTGTTTCTTGGCAAGGCTCTCAACAAACGCTTCGCCTTCTTACGAGAGTTCACCATTCCCGAGCCCGTCAGTGGCGGCCTGCTGGTGGCCTCGGTGATCGCCCTGCTCCATCTCGCCTTTGGCCTGGAGATCAGTTTTGGCATGCGGGCTCGCGATCTGCTGCTGGTGTATTTCTTCACCACGGTGGGCATGAATGCCAGCTTCGCCGACCTCAGGCGGGGTGGCCGCTCCCTGGTGGTGCTACTTGCTCTCACTATCGTGTTGATGCTGGCTCAAAACCTGTTGGGCCTCACCCTGGCTCGCTCGGGCGGCCTGCCGCCCGCCACGGGCCTGCTGATGGGCACGGTGTCGCTGATTGGCGGCCACGGCACCACGATTGCTTGGGCGCCCAAATTCGCTGACGACTACGGGGTGGCCAACGCCATGGAGATCGGCATTGCCGCCGCCACCTTCGGTCTGATCATCGCCAGTGCCAGCGGCGGCCCCATCGCCCGCTACCTGATCCAACGCCATCGGCTGGTGGCCCCCGGCGCCTCACCTGCGAAGGAGCGCGGCGACCTCTCTAGCCGTCCCCCCAACGCCACTGCTCTCGCTTCAGCGCCGGCCGTTCCAGCAGCTGCGGTGTCCTCACCTGGTGGACAACCTCCCCAGGCTTCAGGCGGCGGAGCGTTGATCGATTCCCATGATTTCCTCGGGGCGGTGCTGGCGATCAACATCTGCATCATCCTCGGCTCGCTCCTCCAGGAGCTGCTCCGGGAGCGGGGGCTGTTTCTGCCGCTGTTTGTGCCCTGCCTGATCGTGGGCATCCTGCTCAGCAACCTGCTGCCCAAACCAGGGCCCAAGGTCCCGTTTCGCTGGCCCTCTCGCACCCCCGCCATCGACCTGATCGCCGAGATTTCCCTGGGGGCCTTCCTGGCGATGTCATTGATGACCATCCAGTTCTGGACGCTGGTGGATCTGGCGGGACCTCTGCTGCTGATCCTCATCGCCCAGTTCCTGCTAGCGCTGCTGATCAACCTCTTCCTGGTGTTCCCCCTGCTGGGCGGCACCTACGACGCGGCGGTGATCGCCGCAGGCTTCAGCGGCTTCACCCTCGGCTCCACACCCACCGCCATGGCCAACATGACCGCCGTGACCCAAAAATTTGGCCCCTCCCCCAAAGCCTTCATCGTGCTGCCCCTGGTGTCAGCGTTTTTCATTGACCTGCTCAACGCGGTGCTGATCCCCTTTTTCCTGCACAGGGTTTGATCCTGGGCCCTCAGGCGGGGCCGGCGGGCATGGAGGCCAACAGGTGGAGGCCCAGGCGCTCGGAGAGAAAAGTCGCCGTGAGCTGGCCCCGCACGCTGTTGCCCGCCCCATCCAGCGGCGGGGAGTAGGTGGCCAGCCCGCCCTTGCCCGGCGCCACGGTGATCATGCCGCCCGACACCCCGCTTTTGCCTGGAAGGCCGATGTCGTACATCCAATCGCCGGAGGTTTCATAGAGGCCCGCCGTCACCATCACCGCCAGCACGACCTGGCAGATCGGCGGCGCCACCACCTGCTCGCCGCTGAGGGGATGGCGCCCCCCATTGGCCAGGGTGGCGGCCATCAGGGCCAAATCGTGCGTGGTGACACTCAGGGCGCACTGGCGGGTGTAAAGGTCAGTGGTGGCCTCTGGATCAAACCAGATGCCCTCCTGCTCCTGCAGCAGGGTGGCGATGCCCAGATTGCGGCGGTTTGTTGCCACCTCCGAGGCATACACCTCCTCATCCAGCGCCAAGGGGCGGCCCGCGAAGCGGGAGAAGCCCTCCTGGATGAAGGTCCATTTGGCCTCAACCGTGTCGCCCGGCGCCAGGCTCGTGGCGGCAATCGCACCCGCATTCACCATCGGGTTGGAGAGGCCGTCCTCCGCCCTCTCCACCGCCTGCACGGAATTGAAGGGCAGCCCCGTGCTGTTCACCCCCAGTTTTTGGCGGGCGTCCCTTTCCCCAATGGCCTGGCAAATCAGGGCAAAGAGAAAGGGCTTGGAGATGCTCTGGATGCTGAAGGGATGGAGGGCTTTCCCTGCCTCAAAGAGCTGGCCCTCCGTGGAGGCCACCGCGATGCCGAAATCAGCCGGGTTGGCTGAGGCCAGGGCGGGGATGTAGCGCGCCACCTTGCCCTCGCGCACGGGGCCAAAGCGCTGATGGGCTTCGGCCACCAGTTGGCGCACCACGGCCTCGGTGGGCAGATGGCCTGTCGAAATCCAGGACGCCACGATTAGTCTCCGTTCTCCTTCTCCCACGGCATGCGGGGCAGGCGGTAGAGGGCCTCCCGCTGGGCCTCAATCCACACATCGATCATCGTGTCGAGGCTGGGATCATCCGCTTCGACCTTGATCTGGTGGGCGATGCTCAGGCTTCCCGCCGGGATCACCACCAGCTCGAAGGGGGGGCCCACCGAGAGATTCGATCGTTGGGTGAGCACCTCCGACATCAGGCAGAGCTTGGCGGCATCTTCAAGCGAAAGGTTGGCGCGGCCGATGTTGTCGAGCGGGGGCTTGCCGTATTTGCTCTCGCCGATCTGCAGGTAGGGCGTTTCCGGCGTCGCCATGATCGCGTTGCCCTGGGGATAGATCAGATAGAGGCCGTGGGGTTCGTTGCCGATCTGTCCGGCCAGGAGAAATGTGGCCCCGCCGCTGGCCCCCGCCTGCCGCAAGGACTCCTCATTTTCCTTCTGCACCGCCACGCTCACCCGCCCCACATAGGCCGCCGCTTCAAACAGATAGTCGCAGTGGCGTAGATCCTTGCCGGCGCCAGCCTCGAGATCCGCGGGGCGATCGAGATCGCGGCGAATCCAGCTGATCACCGCGTGGGTGGTAGCCAGGCTGCCCGCCGCCAGGATCACAAACAGCCGATCGGGAGCGGGCTGGAAGCTATACATCTTGCTGTAGGTGGAGATGTAGTCCACCCCCGCATTGGTGCGGGAATCGGAGGCCAGCACCAGCCCCTTCTCCAGCCAATACCCGATGCAATACGTCATGGTGTTCCCTATGCGGTGTCGCTCCCTTTGAAGCTAGCGCTTCACCCCCGGGGCCGGCCCAGGCCCCCACGCCCCCCGCTCCGGCGGCCCCGCTGATACTCGGGATCGGGGTTGCTCAGCTGCAACTGGCGCACCGCTTCCACGGCCATGCCGGCCACCAGTCCAAAACCGCTCACCAGCACCGTGTCCCAAAACAGGGTGCGCTCGCTCAGCCGTACAGGGGTGTGGGCCACCACCGTGCGCAGAAACTGGGCGATGGCCAAGCCCGCGGCGCCGGTGACGAGGCCTGAGGCCACCACCCGGCCTCCGGAGAGGGGGCGCAGAGGCCGCTCTGGGCCAACGGCAGGAGGGGGGTCCTGGGAGCTTTCGGCTGCTGGCGGGTCGTCCCGTTGGGACAGCGGGGCGCCATCGGCTAGCGGGTCGGGGCTCATGGGGCCTGAGGCTCCTCCGAGGGCTCCAGCGCAGGGGGCGGGCCCGCTACCAGTTGCTTCATCACCACGTAAAACACCGGCACCACAAAGAGAGACAGCACGGTGGCTACCGTCAGCCCGCCAAACACCACCGTGCCCAGGGAGGCTTGCCCCCGGGCACCGGCGCCGCTCGCCAGCACCAGCGGCAGGAAGCCAAACAAGGAGGAGATGGCGGTCATCAGGATCGGGCGGAACCGGGAGCGGGCCGAATCGGCTGCCGCCTCCAGGGCGGTGGCCCCCTCCTCCATGCGCTGGTTGGCCATGTCCACAATCAGGATGCCGTTTTTGGCCGCCAAGCCGATCAGCATCACCAGTCCCACCTGGGCAAAGATGTTGAGCACCTCGCCGCGGGCCGCCAGAAACAGCAGGGCTCCCAGCATGGCCGTGGGTACGGTCATCAGGATGATCAAGGGGTCGGTGTAGCTCTCGTATTGGGCCGAGAGCACCAGATAGGCCGCCAAGATGCCCAGGCCAAACACCACGATCGCCAGGGCACCGGCCCGAATCTCCTCGCGGGAGATCCCGGTCCAGTCGAAGCTCACGCCATTGATGGAGAGATCTTCAAAGCGGCGGCGGATGTCGTTGATGGCCTGGCCCGAACTGCGGCCTGGAGCCGGACCGCCTTCCACCATGATCGAGCGGAACAGGTTGAAGCGGGGGATCACCGCGGGACCGGTGGCGGGCTCGATGCGGATGAACTCCGAGAGGGGGATGGGCTCGCCGGCGGCGTTTTTGGTGTAAAGCCCGCGCAGCTGCTCCGGGGTGGCGCGGAAGGCCTGATCCGCCTGCACAAACACCCGCCGCACCCGGCCCCCCTCGAAGGTGTCGTTTACATAAAAGGAGCCGATGTTGAAGCTGAAGGCCTGCATGGCGCTCTGGAAATCCACCCCCAAAGCGGCCATGCGATCCCGATCCACCAGGATCTGCAGCTGGGGCGCTTCCGGGGAAAACTGGGTGAACACCCGATCAAAGAGGCCGCTGGCGTTGGCGTTGCCGATCAACTGCTGGGCGCTGGCAAAGAATTGGGAATCGGAAAGGGCGCCGCCACTCCGGTTGAGCATCTGGAATTCGAAGCCGCCGCCGGTGCCGTAGCCGGGAATGGCCGGCGGCTCGATCACGAGGACGCGCGCCTCCTGGATCGCGGCGAACTTGCGGTTGAGCCGCGCCACGATGGCGCTCAGCGATTGGTCGGCGCCGGGCCGCTGGTTCCACTTCCGGGTGCCGAAGAAAAACAGCCCGCGATTGGGAGCGTTGCCGGCAAAGCTGGCGCCACTGAACACCGAGGCGCTCTCGATGTCCTTCTCCTCCCGCAGAATCGCGGCCACCCGCTGGTTGATCTGGCGCGTGTTCTCCAGGGAGCTGCCATCCGGCGCCTGCAGGATGCCGATGGCATAGCTCTGGTCTTCCACCGGCACGAAGCCACTGGCGATGGTGTTGAAAGCCACGGCGGTGAGGGCGATGCCGACGATCAGGGCGCCCATGATCAGGGTGCGGTGGGAGAGCACCCAGGCCAGGCCCTTCTCGTAACCCCGCTCGATGCCGCCATAGCCCCGGTTGAACCAGTCAAACAGCTCCGGAGTGAGCCAGCCGAAGAGTGCGCCGCCCAGGGCGAAGGCGAGCACGGCGGCGGGGTTTGCCACACCTCCGAGCACCAGCCCTGCCACCCCGCCGGCCAGGGAAAAGGGCAGCCGCAGGGGCAGGCCGGTGAGCAGCTGCAGCACAAAGCCCACCAGCAGCCCGGCGGCAACAGCGCCCATGGCGGCCAGGGCTCCCCCTCCCCCAGCGGCCAGCAAGCCATAGAGAAACCCCACCGCCCCTCCTGCGATGGCGTAGGTGCGACGGCCCGGTGGCGGGCCTTCCCAGGCCAGCAGGAGGGCCGAGAGCATCGGGGAGAAGGTGAGGGCGTTGAAGGTGGAGATGGCGATGGCAAAGAGGATCGTGGCGGCGAATTGCCTGTAGATGGTGCCGGTGGCGCCGGGGAAGAAGAGCACCGGAATAAAGACCGCGAACAACACCAAGGTGGTGGCCAGCACCGCGCCAAAGAGGTCGTCCATGGTGGCCTTGGCCGCCGCCAGAGCCCCCAGGCCGGAGGCTTTCTTGGTGGCGGTGGTTTCGATGATCGTGATCGCGTCATCCACCACCAGCCCGGTGGCTAGCACCAGGCCGAAGAGGGTGAGCTGGTTGAGGGTGAAGCCAAACACCAACACCCCCAAAAAGGAGCCCACCAGAGCCACGGGAATAGCGATCGCCGGCACCAGGGTGGCCTTCCAGTCCTGCAGGAAGAGAAACAGCACAAGCACCACCAGGATCACCGCATCGCGCAGGGCGGAGGAGACCCCATCAATCGAGGCCCGCACGAAGTCGGTGTTGTCGATGATCTTTTGCATCGTCATGCCCACGGGCATGGTGGCGGTGAACTCCTTGAGCACCTCCTCCACCCCGCGAGACACCTCCAGGGCGTTGCTACCGGTGCGTTGGTAGATCGCCATTCCCACCGACGGCACCCCCCGCAGGTCGGTGGCTTCCACGGCAAAGGTTTCACCCCCCAGGCTCACCCGTCCCACATCCCTGAGGCGCACCACGCCGCCGTCGGCCGTGTTGCGCAGGATCAGATTCTCGAAGTCTTCCGTGTTGCGCAGTCGGCCCTGCAGCACCACGGTGAGGGTGAATTGCTGGCCGGGGGGCGCTGGGGCGCCACCGATCTGCCCCACCGGCACCAGGCGATTTTGGCTGCGCAGGGCCTGCACCACATCGCTGGCGGTGAGCTTGTTGGCGGCGAGGCGCACCGGATCGAGCCAGAGGCGAAAGGCCAGCTGGCGATTACCGAAATACTGCAATTCGCCCACCCCCGGCACCCGGCGGATGGCGTCGGTGAGATTCTGATCCAGCAGGCCGCTGATGGTTTCCAGGCTGTAGAGCTGATTGGGATCTTCGCTGGTAAAATTATATACGAGCAGGATCGAGTTTGAGGCCTGGTTTACAGTAATGCCGGATTGGCGCACCTCCTCCGGCAGGCTCGGCTGGGCCAGGGCCACCCGGTTTTGCACATTCACCTGGTTGATGTCGCCATTGCTGCCGCTGGCGAAGGTGATTTCGATCGCGCTGGTTCCGTCCGCCGCGCTGGTGGATGAGATGAAATCCATGTTCTCCACCCCATTGATCTGCTGCTCCAGCACGCTGGTGACACCCTGCTCCACGCTCACCGCGTCGGCTCCCACGTAGCGGGAGGAGACCTGCACGGTGGGTGGGGCGATGTCGGGCAGGTTTTCAATCGGCAGGATGGGAATCGCAATCAAGCCGGCAATCACGATCAGCAGGCTGCACACCGTGGTGAGCACCGGACGCGTGATGAAGGTGTTGGAGAGCGACATAGACCCCAGCGGTGACGGTGGCTAGTTGACCTTCACCGGCAGGCCATGACGGAGGTTGATCAGGTTGGAGGTGATCACCCTCTGGCCCGGCTCCAACCCACGCAAGACCGGATAGCGGTTGTTTTGGAGCGGGCCCAGTTCGACCGGCGTTTGCAGGGCAAAGGTGGTGCCAGGGGGCAGCTTGCGCAGGGACTCCAGCATGGCCTGGCCGGGCCGCCGTTCCAGGTCGGCCAGGCTGCCGACCCCATAGACAAACCGCTGGCCGGAGATCTGGGTGACGGCAGCAAAGGGAACGGAGAGCTGGCTCCGCTCGTCGAGGATCAGGCGAGTGCGGGTGCGCAGGCCGTTGCGCAGCACGCCGGTGGGATTGGCGAACTCCGCCTTGGCCAGCAGCGACTGGGTGCCAGCCACCACAGCCGGATCCAGCGAGCGCACCACGCTGCGGGCCATGGGGCTGTTGGTGGCGGGGTCCATGAGGATCACGGGCTGGCCCACCCGCAGGCGCTCGGAGAACACCGCCGGCACATCCACCCGGGCCACGAGTTCATCGTTGCGGATGATCTTGGTGAACGGCGCCCCCGCCGCGATCACATCGCCCACCTTGGCCTGCACATCGCCCACGGTGCCGCTGATCGGCGCTCGCAGGTCGCGGAAGCCGAGATCGGCCTTTCGGGCCACCAGATTCATGCGGGAGGAGATGTAATCCTGCCGAAATTGATCCCGCTGAATCGCGCTGGCCGCCCCCTGTTTCACCAGGTAGTCGTAGCGCTGGAAATTGAGCCGTTTGGTTTCGGTTTCCGCTCGCAACCGGGCCACATCAGCCCGGGCCTGGGTTTGATCGAGTTCCATCAGCAGCTGGCCCTGGCGCACCTGATCGCCTTGGCGCACCAGCAGGGTTTGGATCCGACCACCGGCCTGGGCCGCCAATTGCACCTCCCCCAGGGCCTCCAGGGTGCTCACAGTGTCCACAGCGTTGGAAAAGAGGGCCACCTCGGCCTCCTGGGACTGCACGGCCAGGGGCGGCCGGGGAGTGGTCTCCGGCGTGCCTTGGCAGGCTGAGAGCAGCGCAGCGGTTGCAAGGCCGCAGACCTGCCAACAAATCCGTAGCCGCCAACGAATTTGGCTCACGGGAGTCTTGGCAACGGCAGTCAACCCGTGCGAAACCGTTTTGTAATTGTTGTAAGCAGGCTGCCAAGCCCTGTCATATCCCCTGGCCGATTCAGAAGCCAAGTCAGGGGTTCTCATGGGACCAGCTCCACAGCCTCAACCGGGTCCTTCAGTACGAGTCTCAACAGTACCGGGGCCAGAAAGGTGGTGCCAATCACCATCAGGAGGATGGCGGCCTCTAGGGAGGGGCCCAGCACGCCGCTCTGGCTGCCAAGGCCCAGAAAGATCAGGCCCACCTCCCCCCGCGGGATCATCGCTAGCCCGACCGCCAGCCGATTCGTTGGCTCCTTGCTGAGGTAGCTCCAGCCGGCAGCCAGCTTGCTCAACAGCGCGGCGGCCAACAGGAAGCCCGCCATCAGCAGTCCCGCGTGGTTGGCGGGGTTGAAGGGATTGAGCACGGCGAGGTTGAGGCTGCTGCCGATGAGCACGAAAAACACGGTGGCAAACAGAGCAACCAGGGGTTGGATGGCCTTCTCGATCGCCTCCCGGCGTTTGGAGGAACTGAGGATGAGCCCCCCCGCGAAGGCGCCCAGGGCTGCCTCCAGGCCGAAGGCCTGGGCCGCGAAGCAGGCCAGCGAAAGCACCAGGAAGGCTGCCACCGCCACCTCCCCAGGCGCCCTTAGCCGATCCAATAGAGCATCGAAGGCTGGGGCGGCGGTGCGGCTGAGGGCCAGGGCCACCGCCACAAACACCGAAGCGGCCCCCACCAGCTTCACCACTGGCCCCGCCGTGAATCCTTCCCCCGCCGCCAGGGCCACCACCACAGCCAGGATGACAATGCCGAGGATGTCATCCAGCACGGCGGCGCCGATCACCATCTGCCCTTCTCGGGTGCGCAGCACCTTCAGTTCCCCGAGCACGCTGGCGGTGATGCCGATGCTGGTCGCAGTCATCGCAGCGCCGGCGAAGATTGCCGGCAGCATCGGCACCGTAAAGAAGACATGGAGGCCGAAGGCGCCCATCACAAAGGGGAGGATCACGCCGGTGAGGGCCACGCTGATCGCCTGGCCGCCCACCGCCATCAGTTCGTCCAGCTCGCTTTCCAGGCCGGTGAGGAACAGCAGGGACAGCAGGCCGATCTTCGCCACCCCCTGCAGGATGGGAAAGGTGTTGGCATAGATCTGGCGCACCTGTTCGGAACTGACGTGGGCCAGGGTGGCGATCGAGCCCTGGGCGAGGCTGTTGAGCTCGCCCCCCAGCTCTGGCGGTTGGATCAGGTGCAACCCCGAAACGCCGATCAGCACGCCGGCCACCAGCTCCCCGAGGATGGCGGGAAGGCGTAGGCGCACCATCAGCTCCGCCAGGGCCCGGGCGATCAAGAGGATCACCACAAATTGCCCTGCTTGGATCAGGGTTTGGGCGGCCTCCAGCTCGTGCGCACCACTGGAGAGGAACAGGGTGGGCAGGCTCATGGGCGCCACGGGATGTTGGTAAAAAATCCTTTCATCTCGGGCCCGTCGTCAGGCGGCGGAATGGGCAAACCGCGATCGGGGAGAGGGCGCGGAGGAAGGGAGCACCGCGGCGATGGCAAGGGCTGGCAACCAGGTCGGCTCGTGTTGAGCCCTTGTCTGCGGCAGAGCCTCAGCTCCTATCTTGGCTGTTGCCGGGATGGGATCCTCCCGGCTCCCTTGCGGCACTCAGCTCAGATCCTTGTTTCAGGCGGGCATCAGCGTGGCGGGCTGAGGCTGATGACAACCGCCCGAGTGAGCGGCTCCCTGGCCCCTGCCCCGTAATCTGCGGACCGATCCGGCAGAACTCCTGATGGCCACCCGCGAACGGCAAGGCACGCTGGTGGTGGGTCTGGGTCGCTCCGGAATCGGCGCTGCCCGATTGCTTCGGGCCCTCGGCGAACCGGTGTGCCTCGCGGAAAGCCGCAGCGGCGACGCCCTGGCTGAGCAGGCGGCGACCCTGGAGGCGGAGGGCATCCCGGTGAAGCTGGGCCTGCCCCTTGATGCCGACCGCTTCGATGCCCTCACCCCGCCGCCCGCCACCGTGGTGGTGAGTCCCGGCATCCGCTTCGACCATCCGGCCCTGGAGGCATTGCGGGCCCGTGGAGTGGCGGTGCAGGGGGAGTTGGTGGGGGCCTGGAGGGCCGGCAGGGCCGTGCCCTGGATCGGCATCACCGGCACCAATGGCAAGACCACCGTGACCCATCTGGTGCATCACCTCCTGGTGGCCGGTGGGCTGGATGCTCCCCTTTGCGGCAACGTGGGCACCTCCGCCGCCGACGTGGTGCGCCAGCGGATCGTCGCCGGCCCGGCCGCCAGCGGCGTTTCGCTTTCGGGCGCTTCGCTCTCGGGCGGGTCTTCGGCCGAGAACCTGGCCCTTCCCGACTGGCTCGTGGTGGAGCTGAGCAGCTACCAGATCGAGGCCGCCCCCGAGTTAGCGCCGGCCATCGGCATCTGGACCACCCTCACCCCCGACCATCTGGAGCGCCACGGCACCCTTGAGGCCTACCGGGCGATCAAGCGCCAGCTGCTCGAGCAGTCGGGCCTGCGCATCCTCAATGCCGATGACGCCGATCTGCGCAGCCGCGCCGCCAGCTGGGACCAGGCCTGCTGGATCACCGCCGGGCCTCGCCAGGCCGCCCTCGATGGCGGCATCGACCCTCACCTCTGGATCGAGGCCGGTGAGGTGTGGAATGCCGATGGCCCGCTGTTCCCCGCCGCCGCCCTTGCGATGCCGGGCGACCACAACCGCCAGAACCTGCTTCTGGCTGCGGCGGTCGCCCTGGCCGCAGGCCTCACCCCCGCCGTGATCGAGGCGGGCTGCCGCTCCTTCCCCGGCGTGCCCCACCGGCTCGAACGCATCCGCTTTCACCAGGGCATCACCTGGTTCAACGACAGCAAGGCCACCAACTACGACGCCGCCGAAGTGGCACTCCGCGCCCTGGACGGTCCCCTGGTGGTGCTGGCTGGCGGCCAGTCGAAGCAGGGCGATGCGGCCGGCTGGATCGCCCAATTGCACCGACAGGCTGCGGCGGTGATTCTCTATGGCGCCGCCCGGCAGGAGTTCACCGGCCTGCTGGCGGCTGGTGGCTACGGCGGTCGAGTGGAGAGCGTTGAAGGGCTCGACCAGGCGGTGCCGCTGGCCCGGCAGCTGGCGGCGGAGGGTGCCTGCCCAGCTGTGCTGCTCTCGCCGGCCTGCGCCAGCTTCGATCAGTACAGCGATTTCGAGGCCCGCGGCCACCACTTCCGCCGCCTGGTTCTGGCACTCTGAGGCAGCGAATTCGGCGCGATGCGTCAGTCCCGATGGCCCACTGGTTGATGAAGAGTGAGCCGGAGGTCTACGGCATCGCCCATCTGGAGGCGGAGGGCACCACCCTCTGGGATGGCATCCGCAACTACCAGGCCCGCAACTTCATGCGCGCGATGAAGATCGGCGACCGCGCTTTTTTCTATCACTCCAATGCCACGCCTCCGGGGATCGTGGGGTTGATGGAGGTGGTGGAGACGGGCCTGATCGATCCGAGCCAGTTTGATCCAGGCTCCAAATATTTCGACCCCAAGGCCAACGCCGAGGCGCCCCGTTGGGACTGCGTGCGACTGCGGTACGGGCGCACGTTCGGGCGTCTGCTGAGCCTTGAGGAACTGCGCGAGCAGTTCGATGCCGAAAGCCTGCCGGTGGTGCGCCGCGGCAACCGCCTCTCGATCCTGCCGGTGGAGGAGTCCAGCGCCCTGCGGATCTACGCCCTGCTCGGAGAGACCCCCTAAGGGCGGACCTGGCTGCGGCAGCGGTCTCTCAGGCGGCGTTGCGCCGGTGCTCGTCGCGCCGGTCCCTGGCCCAGGGGCGCTCGGTCCCGGGGGCGCCCCGCTGCGGCAATGGTGTCGGTCCGCTCCCTTCGTGGCTCTGGGGCAGAGGATCAAAGCCCGCGGAGCCGGGGAAGAGGTTGGCCAGATAGCAGCGGGTCACGCCCCGGTTCTGCACGCCGTTTTGCACCAGAAAACCCGCCAGGGCGGCCTGAAAGAGGCGGTACTGGTCCCAGTTGGGATGGCGTTCGATGAACTGGCTCATGGCCTGCAGCAACTGCTCCGGTACCTCGGCCCGCAGGCTCACCGTTCCGCCTCCAACGGCTCCCTCCGAGGAACCCTCCCCGTCCGCAGCTTCGTTGTGGCCTCGCCGCCAGTCCTGTGCCATCGCCGGAACGTTCCCCGCTCATCGATACCAGTTCCCCACACCCCGGGGGGACCGTCAAATCCCGCGCTTGGGCGGCCCGATCCGCCGTCCCAAGCTGAGATATCAGGTTGGATCAGCGTTCTGCCTGGTTCTGGCGGCGCCTGCGGCTGGGCGGCTCCCCAGGCCAGCCCCGTCAAGGGTGGAAAGCGGCCGTCCAGGCCTTCTCCCCGAACTCCCGGTTTCCTGGGGCCGGGCTGGGGAAAAACGGGGAAAACGTGGCCTCTGGTGCGGAATCGGCCGGGGAAAACTGGCCTGATCAGCATTGTTGATCAGAGCCTGCTTGGCGCAAGGGTCTCAGGCAGCAATGCCACCACCCTGGAGCGTTGCGTTTTCGGCTTCCGTAGGCATGCAGGTCTGGAGGGCAGCGGCTAGAGCAACGCTGGCCTCCCCTCCCCAGCTCCCCTCCACCCCCCGCCGTCCGGGGGCGGGCGTCAGCACGAAGCGCAGGCACCAGCGGTTGCGGTCGCCCTCAAGGCTGAGCCACAGATCGCCTCCCTCGCAGGCCAACTCCATGGCCAGCTCAATGGCCTCCTCGGCCATCAAGGTGTCGACGAGGGCCCGGTGCTGCTCCTGCAAGGTGTTCATCCCTCGCCGCAGCGCCAGCGCCTCAGCCCGGGTGAGTTCAGCGGCCCAGGCTCCCGATGCGGCCTCCCCGCCGCCGATCAACACACCAAAAGGATGGCGATCGGAGTCGAACACCAGCCGCCAGCCTGAACCTTCCCGGACCTCCATGGGCCTTGCTGCCCTCAGCCGGGCAGCAGATCCGGTTGGTCCTGCTCATCGGAGAGCTCGATGATGGCTCGCTGCACCGGTTTGATCATCGAGTCGTCGAGCAGTCCGTCGAAATCATCAAAGCGCCGCTGCTTGGCCCGGAAGGCGATTCGCACCGTGGTGAGGTAGCGGTTGTTGGAATGGCGGATCAGGCTCTCGGCACGCTGGGCCAGATCCTTCGGATTCACGGTCGGGCTGCTGAGCATGCGCAAGGGTTCCAGTGGACGAGGCCATCCGCCACCCTAGGCCAGCACAGCTGCCTCCTACTCCATGCCGGGAACGCTCGCCATCGACCTGGGCAGCACCACCACCGTGGTCGCCTGGCAGGACGGCACCGCCAGCCCGCCGCGGCTGCTGGCGCTCGCCCCCTATGCCCTCGACGATCCCGCCGTGGTGCCCAGCCTGATCTGGCTCACCGGCCCGGAGGGCGCGGCGGGGGCTCTGGTGGGTCGGCAGGTGCTGGACGCAGGGCTGGCCGATGGCGAGGGACCGGGCCTGCTGCGGGATTTCAAGCGACGCATCGGGGCATCCCCCGAACCCGCGTCGGCGGGCCGCTCCCCCGGGGCTCCCGCCTGGGCGGGCGGATCGCAAGCGGAGGATTCGGAAGGCCCGGAAGGCCCGGAGGGCTCTGAGGCAGCCGCCCAACAGCCCTGGCTGACGCCCGAGGACGCCGGAGCCCTGCTGCTGCAACGGATCTGGCGGGCCCTGCCCCCCGGAGTGGAGCCGGACCGGCTGGTGCTCACCGCCCCGATCGAGGCCTACCGCAGCTACCGCCAGTGGCTGCGGGAGGTGTGCGGTTCGTTCGCGGTGCCCGAGCTGGCCCTGGTGGACGAACCCACCGCCGCCGCAATCGGCGCCGGGCTTCCCCCCGGTAGCCGCGTGCTGGTGGTGGACTTTGGGGGCGGCACGCTCGATCTGTCTTTGGTGCAGCTGGAGGGGGGGGAGGGAAGGGCCGCCCCGATCGCCCAGCTCCTCCGCTTCGCCGGCCGCGAGCTCGAGGCCAGTGGCCAAGCGCTACGCTGTGCCCGGGTCCTGGGCAAAGCCGGCCTCCGCCTCGGCGGTCGGGACATCGATCGCTGGATCGCCGCCGAACTCGTCCCCGACGACGGGCCCGACGGTGAGTTGCTGCGGACGGCCGAGGCGCTCAAGTGCCAACTGAGCGACGTGGAGGAGGCCGTGCGGCTCTGGAGTCCGGCGGGGCTGCCGGCCAGGGAGCTGAGGTTCAGCCGCCGGCGCTTCGAGGTCCTGCTGGAGGAGCGGGGGCTCATCAAGCAGCTCGACACCCTGCTGGAGGCCGTCTGGGCCGGTGCCCGGCGGGAGGGGCTGGCCCGGGGCACCGCCATCGACGCCGTGCTGCCGGTGGGGGGGAGCAGTCGCATTCCCCTGATCCGCCGCTGGCTCCAGGAGCGCTGCCCCGGGGTGCCCCTGCGGGGTGAGCGCCCGGTTGAGGCCGTAGCCCTCGGCGCCCTCGCCCTCACCCCGGGGGTGAAGCTGCGGGATGTGCTGAGCCGTGGCGTTTCCCTGCGCTGCTGGGACCGCCGCAGCGGCACCCATCGCTGGCATCCCCTGTTTGTGGCTGGCCAGGGCTGGCCCACCACCGACCCCCTTGAGATCGTGCTGGCCTGCAGCCACGAGGGCCAAGGGGCGATCGAACTGGTGCTGGGGGAACCGCTCGGGGAGGCGCGCTCCGAGGTGGTGTTCCGCGATGGAGTGCCCCTGCTGCGGCGGCGGCCCGCCGGCGAGGCGGCGGTGGCCCCCTGGCGGCAGGCCCCGGCCCCGCTGCCGCTGCAACCCCCGGGTCAGGCCGGTCAGGACCGGCTTCGCCTTTGCTTCTCCATCGATGCCGAGGCCCGGCTGTGGCTGGATGGGGAGGACCTGGTGAGCGAAGCGCCCCTGGAGTCGCGCTGCCTGGGGCCGGTGTGTTGAGCGACCACTGGGGCCAGCCCTGCCGGGGCGTTCTGCATACAACAGGGGTCATTCCCATCCATGCCCCTTGGCCCGCCGGCCCCGCTTACCTTTCGTCTGGCTAGCCATCACCTTGGGAACGGTCGCCGCGGGGATCGGCTTCGTGTACTGGTGGGAGCGTCAGCTGCCGGCCCGGGTGGCCGCCGCCGCCGCCCGCGGCCAGCTCGACGCCTGTCTGCGCTACAGCGATCAGCTCGATGCCCTTAGCTGGCTTCCCGGCCGTTCCTCCCTCGATCAGGGCCGCTGCCGACGTGAGAAGGCCGCCCAGCTCTGGAAGCAGGGGAGCTGGGCCGCGGCCCTCGGACTGCAACGGCAGCTGCTCAATTCCCCCGCCGGCGGCCGGGGAGACCGGCAGCGCCTGGAGGACTGGCAGTCGGCCCTGCACCGCATGGCCCTGACCCGCTTCCGCGACGGTGACCTCGACGCTGCCCTGGACGCCTTGGCGCCGATGGGCGAGAAGCATCGCTCCGATGGCACGGCGGTCGGGGATCAGCTGCGGCTGAACTGGAACCGCAACCGGCTGGAGTGGGAGCGGGCTTCGAAGCTTGTCGACCAGGCCCGCTGGTGGGAGGCCCTCGACAGCCTTCACCGGATCGATCACCCCTGGTGGCAGCAACGGGCACAGTCCCTCAACGGCAAGGTGGAGGAGGGCCTGAAGCGCCTCAAGGGGCAGGATCGTGAACACGATGGTCACGGCGAGCTCCCCCAGTCGGTGCCCGTGGCCCAGCTCGATGCCGAGGTGGGTCGACGCATCGCCGCAGGAATGGACGAATGGAAGGCCTTTCAGGCCGGTTGCCAGGCCCTCGGCGGCCGTGTGGTGGAGGCGGGTCCCGAAACGGCCTGCCAGCGCTAACGGGGCCATGACAGGATTGGCTCCGAGGCCGGAACGCAACACCATGCAGCCAGGAGATCGGGTCAGGGTCAGCAGCAGCGTGGTGGTCTACACCCATCCCACCCATCGCGGCTCCGCCTTCGATCTCGAAGGGCAGGAGGGGGAAGTGCTGCAGGTGCTCAACGATTGGAAAGGCCGGCCGATCAGCCCCAACCTGCCGGTGGTGGTGGCCTTCGGGAAGTTCCGGGCCCACTTTCGCGATGATGAGATCACCCCGATCTGAGGTTTGGGGTCTGAGGTTTGAGATCTAAGCACGTTGGTTTCCGGGTTATGCGCGCAGGAGGTACACCCCTTCCTCCCCGTCGATCGACCGCAGGCACAGTTCGATCGTTTCTTGCCGGGTGGTTGGCACCACCCGGCCGCAGAAGTCGGGCTGGATGGGCAGTTCCCTGTGGCCCCTGTCCACCATGGCCACGAGCTGAACCCGCGTCGGGCGCCCCCAGGTGTGCAGGGCCTCCAGGGCCGCCCGCACGGTTCGCCCGGTGAAGATCACATCGTCCACCAACACCACGTGACGGCCTTCCACCGAGGCAGGTAACTGGGTGGCCTCGGCGAGTCGGGTGCCGATGCGCTCGAGATCATCCCGGTGGAAGGTGGGATCGATGCTGCCGTGTTCGATCGGATGGCCGCTCAGGCCCTTCAGCCGACCCGCCAGCACCCTGGCCAGGGCCACGCCCCGGGTGGGAATGCCCAGCAGCAGGAGCGAGCGGCTATCGCTGGCGCTCTCCAACACCTGGGAGGCGAGCCGATCGAGGGTGCGTCCCAGTTCTGGTTCCGAGAGCAGTTCGAGCCTCACCTGGCGGTCGGGCTCCGGATCCTGGCCTGGGGTCTCTGAGGACACGGAGCGGGTCATGGGGCCGGTTGGACCGGGCGAAAGCCAGGACGCTTTCAATGTATTGATACTAGGCAGGGCAGACAGATCGACCCGATACTCCCCCCGGATGCCTTCCCCCGGATGCTGCCGTCGGCTGGGATCACCCTGTGGCCAAAGGCTGACCTGAGATCACCCATGTTGGGGTCTTTCAGGGCACGGCTGTAGGTTTGACGAGGCAAACCGTTGATGCAGCTGGTCGATCGGGTGAACGCAGCGTCCTCGTCCCACTCTCCAACTCTTGGCAAAGGCCAGGCCAATGGTCTTGGGGCCACTGCCGAGCTTCGTCCTCTGGGTGATCCATCCCCCGTGGCCCCAGTGGTGTTGGCAATTCTCGACGGCTGGGGCTATCGGCCCGAGGTTGACTACAACGCCATTCGAAATGCCACCACCCCGGTGATGGATGCCCTCTGGCATGCCTATCCCCACACCCTGATCGAGGCCAGCGGTGGTGCCGTCGGCCTGCCCGACCATCAGATGGGCAATTCTGAGGTGGGGCACCTCACGATCGGCTCCGGCCGCATCATTCGTCAGGAATTGGTGCGCATCGGCCAGGCCGTGCGCAACGGCAGCATCGCCGCCAATCCTGCCCTCAACGACCTGGCCGACACTCTCCTGGCTGAGGGGGGCACCCTTCACCTGATTGGCTTGTGTTCCGATGGCGGTGTCCATAGCCATGTAGACCACCTCGGCGGGCTGCTGCGCTGGGCCGCAGGCCGGGGTCTCACCGACGTCTGTATCCATGTGGTGACCGACGGCCGCGACACCGCCACCAATAGCGCTCCGGGATTTCTGGCCACGATCGAGCGGCAGATTGCCGAGGCCGGTGTCGGCCGGATCGCCAGCCTCTGCGGCCGCTACTGGGCCATGGACCGCGACAACCGTTGGGATCGCACCGAGAAGGCCTACCTCCTCCTTACGGAGGAGAGTCCGCTCAGCAGTTTCTCTCCCGCCGAGATTCTTGAGGCCTCCTACGCGGCCGGGATCACCGATGAATTCCTCGAGCCGGTGCGTCTGGCACCGGGGCTGATCAGCGCGGGCGATGGGCTGGTGTGCTTCAACTTCCGCCCCGACCGGGTGCGTCAGCTCGTGCGCGCCCTAGTAATGGAGCCGTTTCAGGGATTCGAGCGGCGCCGCATTGAGCCGCTGCACCTGGTCACCTTTACCCAGTACGAGAAGGGCCTTCCTGTGGCCGTGGCCTTCCCTCCCGAGTCCCTTGATGGCCTGCTTGGTCAGGTGATCTCCGACAACGGGCTGCGCCAGTTCCGCACCGCCGAGACCGAGAAATATCCCCATGTCACCTATTTCATGAACGGGGGCATCGAGCAGGCCTTCCCCGGCGAAGACCGCCATCTGGTGCCCTCACCGCGGGTGGCCACCTACGACCAGGCTCCGGCGATGTCGGCCGAGACCCTCACCGACAGCTGCGTGGCGGCCATCAAGAAGGGGATCTACTCCCTGGTGGTGATCAATTACGCCAACCCCGACATGGTGGGCCACACGGGGCTGATGGAGGCCACCACCCAAGCGATCGCCACCGTGGATGGCTGTGTCGGTCGGTTGGTGGAGGCCACCAATCGAATGGGAGGCACCCTGCTGATCACCGCCGACCATGGCAACGCCGAGTTGATGCAAGGCCCCGACGGCCGTCCCTGGACCGCCCACACCACGAACCCCGTGCCGGTGATCCTGGTGGAGGGTGAAAAGCGGAAGCTGCCTGGTCACGGCACCGATGTACACCTACGCGAGCACGGCGGTCTGGCCGACATCGCGCCTACTCTGTTGGCCATCCTCGGTCTGCCGAAGCCGGAACGCATGACCGGCGAATCCCTGATCCTGCCGGCTGGAGCTTCACCGGTGGTAACCAGTCCCGTGCCCCGCACCCTACGAGTCTGATTCGGATCACGGCCCCCATCGAGCCCACACCCCGCCCGCACCACCACCCCCGATCCAGCCCCCATGCTGAAGACTGCGATTTCCTATCTCTGGATGCTCAGCGCCGTGCTGTTGATCGTGAGCGTTCTGCTTCACAGCCCCAAGGGGGATGGCATGGGGGGGCTGGCCTCCAGCGGAGGCTCCATGTTCACAAGTGCCCGCAGCGCCGAGGCCACTCTCAATCGGATCACCTGGACCCTGCTGGGGCTGTTTCTGGGGCTGGCCGTGGTGCTGAGTGCAGGATGGCTGGGTTAGGTGATGGTGGGCCGCTGAGGCGCCGCGATCTTCTGCGGCAACTCTCCGCTGGCCTTCCCCTCCACGCCCTGGGGGCCGGTTTGCTGTTCTGGCCGGGCCGAGCGGCCGCGGCATCCCTGGCCACCGATCCCCGCTGGCGGCTCGATCAGGCCGAGTGGAAGCGGCGGCTTCCTCCAGCTGCCTTTTCGGTGCTGCGCCAGGAGGGCACAGAGCGCCCGTTCAGCAGTCCGCTTGAGCACGAGAAAAGGCGGGGTACCTACCTGTGCGCGGGGTGCCGTCTGCCGCTGTTCTCATCAGCGGCCAAGTTCGACAGCGGCACCGGCTGGCCCAGTTTCTGGCAGCCCCTGCAGGATGCGGTGGTCACCAAGCTTGATTTCAAGCTGATCGTGCCCCGCAGCGAGTATCACTGCCGCCGCTGCGGCGGGCATCAGGGCCATGTCTTTGGGGATGGTCCGCCACCCACAGGCAAGCGTTACTGCAATAACGGTGTCGCCCTGGTGTTCCTACCGGGTTGAAGGGGCTGCGGCCTTTCGGGGCGCCATCCCGCCGAGTCGCGGAAGTTATCGAATCCTTCGGGCCGGCGGCTTCCCTGTTCCGATCCGGTACGGTGTTTTCACTCAGCCCGCCAGAGCTGCAATGGGCAGTCCGATCAGCCGCGAAACCTTTCTGGCGCGGGCCCGGGCCCGCTTCGCGGATCAGTACGACTACTCGGCCATCGTTTACAAGAGCTTCAAGACTCCGGTGGGCATCCGCTGCCGCCTCCATCCGGTGAAGTTGATTTCGATCACACCGGAGAAGCATCTGCAGACCACCGGCGGCTGCAAGTTTTGTCTGCGCCAGAGCCGGATCCGCATGCTGGAGCGGGAACTGCTGCGCGAGTCCGTAGACCGCCCCGAGCCCCTGAGGCCGCGCCTTGATTCCTGCCTCAGAGGCCAGGGGATGGCCTGATCAAGAGTCTGATCAGAGCAAGAATACAGGCTGCTGCGTATTTGCTGTAATTGCATCGGATTGCTTCGCTTTATGCCTCTCTGCTGCCATATGCGGCGCTGTCACTGCGGTGTAGGGCCTGGATGATGCCGATTATTCGGTGATCGCATCGGTTTGCACGTATGTTACTTCGGTTAATGCGTTATCTGCATTTTCCTCGGGCGCCGTTTGTTGAAACTCGGCTTGACTCTTTTGTGAAGAGGATGGGATTCTGAGGTGCCTTGTCATTGCAGCATGTCTTCGGCATCACGCAACACATCACCGCTTGGACGTAGCGCTCGTGGCCTTAATGCGCCTGCGGCAATAGCCTCACCGACCGGATCGCTGCCGGTTCCCCATGGATCAGAGGTGCAGGCCGCATTTCGCTCGCCGCGTCGAGTCACCATCACGCTGGCTTGGTCCACGTACGAGGCGCTGCAGGTCAGGGCCGATGCTGAGGGTCGATCCCTGAGCAACCTGGCTGCCTTTCTGCTGGAATCGGGCATCAAAGGCCCTGCTGCCGCAGCGGTGGCCTCGGTTGCTGCTGGGCCCCTGCGGCGCGCTTCGGAGAATCCCTTCCATTGAGGCGATCCCCGCTCAGCGCTCGGGCATCCTGAGCAGCGAGCCGGAAATCCGGCTGATGGCAGACCAAAAAAAATGGAGGGGGTTGAGCCCCTCCATCGGATCAAATGCAGGGGGGCATGGCCCGCCGAGCTTTGGATGCGATCGCGATCAAGACGCGATCAATCAGCGATCAATAGTCGAAGTCGCCACCGCCCATGCCGCCGCCTGCGGGGGCAGCTTCCTTCTTCTCGGGCAGGTCGGCCACGATGCACTCGGTGGTGAGCACCATGCCGGCGATCGAGGCGGCGTTCTGCAGGCCAGAGCGGGTCACCTTGGCGGGATCCACAATACCGGCGGCCAGCATGTCCACGTACTCGCCGGTGGCGGCATTGTAGCCCTCGTTGAAGGGCTTGTTGCGCACGTGCTCAGCCACGACGGCACCATTGGCACCGGCGTTCTGGGCGATCCGCATCAGAGGAGCGGTGAGGGAGGCGGCCACGATCTGGGCGCCGATCAGCTCCTCGCCGGAGAGATTGGCGGCCGCCCACTCCTCCAGGGCAGGAGAGAGGTGGGCCAGGGTGGTGCCGCCACCCGGCACGATGCCTTCCTCAACGGCCGCCTTGGTGGCGTTGATGGCATCTTCCAGGCGCAGCTTTTTATCCTTCATCTCGGTCTCGGTGGCGGCGCCCACCTTGACCACGGCCACGCCGCCGCTCAGCTTGGCGAGACGCTCCTGCAGCTTCTCCTTGTCGTAGGAGGAGTCGGTTTCCTCAATCTGCTTGCGGATCTGCTCGACCCGGGCCTTTACCGCCGCCTCGTTGCCTTCGGCCACGATGGTGGTGGTGTCCTTGTTGATCGTGATCCTGCGGGCTGTACCCAGCGAATCGATCTTGGCGTTCTCCAGCTTGAGGCCGGCGTCCTCGGTGATCAGCTGACCGTTGGTGAGAACGGCGATGTCTTCGAGCATGGCCTTGCGGCGATCACCGAAGCCGGGGGCCTTCACGGCGGCCACGTTGAGCACGCCGCGGAGGCGGTTCACCACCAGGGTGGCGAGGGCTTCCTTCTCGATGTCCTCGGCGATGATCAGCAGGGGACGGCCGGTACGGGCGATCTGCTCAAGAACAGGAACAAGGTCCTGAACCAGGCCGATCTTCTTATCGGTGATCAGGATGTAGGGCTCCTCAAGCACCGCCTCCATCCGCTCGGTGTCGGTGGCGAAGTAGGGGGAGATGTAGCCCTTGTCGAAGCGCATGCCCTCGGTGACCTCCAGCTCGGTGGTCATCGACTTGCCTTCTTCGAGGGAGATCACACCCTCCTTGCCCACCTTGTCCATGGCGTCGGCGATCATGCGGCCCACCTCTTCGTCGTTGCCGGCGGAGATGGTGCCCACCTGGGCGATGGCGTTGCTGTCGCTGATCGGCTTGGCGTGCTCCTTGATCTTGCCAACCAGGAAGTCGGAGGCTTTGTCGATGCCGCGCTTGAGGGTGATGGCGTTGGCGCCGGCGGCCACGTTGCGCAGGCCGGCCTTCACCATCGCGTGGGCCAGCACGGTGGCGGTGGTGGTGCCGTCACCGGCGGCGTCGTTGGTCTTGCTGGCGGCCTGACGGATCAGGGCAACACCGGTGTTTTCGATATGGTCCTCGAGTTCGATCTCCTTGGCGATGGTCACGCCGTCGTTGATGATCTGGGGAGCTCCGAACTTCTTCTCCAGCACCACATTGCGGCCCTTGGGACCGAGGGTGACGGCGACGGCTTCCGCCAGGATGTCGATACCGCGCTCGAGGGCACGACGAGCCTGTTCGTTGTAAATGATGCGCTTGGCCATGGAAGGTCTCTGGGGAGGGAAAGGGTGAAAAGGGTGGGGATGGCTGCGTTCAGCCTCCTGACCCGGAAGATCGTGGCGGCAACGGATCAGCCTGGATGGGCTGGATCCAGGGGGCTCAGTTCACGATGGCGAGGATGTCCTTCTCGGAAAGCAGCACGAACTCGTCGGAGCCGAGCTTGATGTCGGTGCCGGCGTACTTGCTGTAAAGCACCTTGTCGCCGATGCTCACTTCGGGAGCCTGGCGGGAACCGTCGTCGTTGCGGCGGCCGGGGCCAACCTGAACCACTTCGCCCACTTGGGGCTTTTCCTTGGCGGTGTCAGGGAGCAAGATGCCGCCGGCGGTCTTTTCCTCGGATTCCGACACCTTGATGAAGATGCGATCGCCGAGGGGCTTGACGGTGGAGACGCTGAGGGAAACAGCAGCCATGGGTTGTCGCGGTGGATTGGATTCGGATCGGACACGCTCTCCCCTGGGGATTCGGAGGAGGTTGACTGTCCAGATGAACCGGAACCGGGGCTTGGTGGAGGCCAGGGCCTGGTTCCGGAACAACTGGAGGCGGATCGCACCAGAGTGAAACCACTGCACGGGCTGTGGTTCTTGAACCTGGATTGGTGGCCGGAGCGGATCTGGCACTCGTGCCCGTCGACTGCCAATTTAAGGCTGTGGGTGGCTGGCGCAGCGGTGGCGGCGAGTTCGGGTGACCGAACCCCTCCTCCCCAGCCAGCCAGCTGTCCGGCGGCGCCGGCCGGCTGAGGGTCGGGTGCCAGCCCTTCCCAGTGGGTGACGCAGTGGTAAGGTTGCGCCGCTTCAGGCGGGTCGGATCACCCCCTGCGCGCTCCCCGCCACCTCATCTTTCTTATGGCTGCAGCTGCTCCCGCCGCCTCCGGCACCCAGGGTGTCGTCAAACAGGTGATCGGCCCGGTGCTGGACGTGGAGTTTCCCGCTGGCAAGCTGCCCCGCATCTACAACGCCCTCCGGGTAACCGGCAGGAACTCCGCCGGCCAGGACGTGGCACTGACCGCTGAAGTACAGCAATTGCTGGGCGATCACAGGGTCCGCGCCGTGGCGATGAGCAGCACCGATGGCCTTGTGCGCGGCATGGCCGCCCTCGACACCGGCGCTCCCATCTCTGTGCCCGTGGGTGAGGCCACCCTGGGCCGCATCTTCAACGTGTTGGGCGAGCCCGTCGATGAGAAGGGTCCTGTGGCCACGACCATCACCTCTCCCATCCATCGCGAAGCCCCCAAGCTCACGGAGCTTGAAACCAAGCCCAAGGTGTTTGAGACCGGCATCAAGGTGATCGACCTGCTGGCTCCCTACCGCCAGGGCGGCAAGGTGGGCCTGTTCGGTGGCGCCGGCGTGGGCAAGACGGTGTTGATCCAGGAGCTGATCAACAACATCGCCAAGGAACACGGTGGAGTGTCCGTATTTGCCGGCGTGGGTGAGCGGACCCGCGAGGGCAACGACCTCTACGAAGAATTCAAGGAGTCTGGAGTGATCAACTCTGAGGATCTCTCCAAGTCGAAGGTGGCCCTCTGCTACGGCCAGATGAACGAGCCCCCGGGCGCTCGCATGCGGGTCGGCCTCTCGGCCCTCACCATGGCCGAGCACTTCCGCGATGTGAACAAGCAGGACGTGCTGCTGTTCGTGGATAACATCTTCCGCTTCGTGCAGGCCGGCTCGGAAGTGTCCGCGCTGCTTGGCCGTATGCCCTCGGCTGTGGGCTACCAGCCCACCCTCGGCACCGATGTGGGTGAGTTGCAGGAGCGCATCACCTCCACCCTGGAGGGTTCGATCACCTCCATCCAGGCGGTTTACGTACCGGCAGACGACCTCACCGACCCCGCCCCCGCCACCACCTTCGCCCATCTCGATGCCACCACGGTGTTGAGCCGCGGCCTGGCCTCCAAAGGCATTTACCCGGCCGTGGATCCGCTCGATTCCACCAGCACCATGCTCCAGCCCGCCGTGGTGGGTGATGAGCACTACCGCACCGCTCGCGCCGTTCAGAGCACCCTGCAGCGCTACAAGGAACTGCAGGACATCATCGCGATCCTGGGCCTCGACGAACTTTCTGAAGACGACCGCCGCACGGTGGACCGAGCCCGCAAGATCGAGAAGTTCCTCTCCCAGCCCTTCTTCGTGGCCGAGATCTTCACCGGCATGCCCGGTAAGTATGTGAAGCTCGACGACACCATCAAGGGCTTTAACCAGATCCTCGCTGGTGAACTCGATGATTTGCCTGAGGCCGCCTTCTACCTCGTTGGCAGCATCGAGGAAGTGAAGGCCAAGGCCGCCAAGATCCTCTCGGAAGCCAAGGGCTGATCTCCTGATGACCCTCACCCTGCGCGTTCTCGCCCCCGATCAGAGCGTCTTCGACGGCAGCGCCGACGAAGTAATTCTCCCCAGCACCACCGGCCAGGTGGGCATCCTCACCGGCCATGTGTCGATGCTCACCGCCCTCGACAGCGGCGTTCTCCGTCTGCGTGAAGGAAACACCTGGACCGCTATCGCCCTCAGCGGCGGTTTCGCCGAGGTTGAGGCCAACGAAGTGACCGTGCTCGTTAATTCTGCCCAGCTGGGCAGCAGCATCGACACCGCCACTGCCGAGAAGGACTATGAGCAGGCTCGCCAGGCCTTCGACTCCTTCGAAGGCAAGCCCACCAGCCCTGAGAAAGTCAAAGCTGAGCAGGCCTTGGCTCGCAGCAGCGCCCGCCTTGCCGCCAGCCGTGCTGGTTGATCGGCTGATTCCCAGACCTCCAGGGGTTGGGCCACGGCCTTTCCACGAGCAAACCGATCAGTGCCACCAGTCCGTCCCGTACCGCCCTGTTGATCAAGCCACCTCGTTGATCAAGCCATACCTCATAAGCCCCGCCCCATAATCCGGGGCTTTTTTTTGCACCCCTTCACCCCCCTCCCCGTACTCCCCCTCC
>Ga0208360_1000028_pt1 | contig 67121 bp, 64 predicted proteins | sample LakMenE27Jul10ns_FD_150739 | JGI IMG/M metagenome (GOLD analysis project Ga0208360, IMG submission 150739) | Freshwater microbial communities from Lake Mendota, WI - 27JUL2010 deep hole epilimnion ns (SPAdes) | ecosystem: Environmental > Aquatic > Freshwater > Lake > Epilimnion/Euphotic zone ...
CCTCCCTACCCCCCCCTACTCCCACCCCCCCAAAAAAAATGCCGGGGCACCTGTCCCGTAGGTTGTCCTGCGCCCCCGGCGCCGACAACCTACGGGACAGGTGCCCCGGCTTCGTGAGATGCATCTACGTCTGCTGCTCGATTCGGCTGATCCCGCCGCCTGGGCCGAATGGCTGCCCAGCGGTCTGTTTCATGGCGTGACCACCAATCCCACCCTGTTGATCCGGGCGGCCCGGCCTTGTCGTCTCGATGAACTGGAGCGCCTCACCCGCGAAGTGCTGGATCGGGGCATGCAGGAGATTCATCTGCAGGCCTGGGGCGGCGATGCCGAAGCCCTGGCGGCCTGCGGGGCAGGCCTTGCGGCGCTGGCACCGGGACGGGTGCTGGTGAAGCTGCCGATCACCCGCGCCGGTGCCGAAGCCGCCCGTCGGCTTATCCATGCCGACGTGCCGGTGACCTTCACCGCCTGCTACACGGTGCCCCAGGTGCTGGTGGCGGCGGCCCTCGGGGCCCGCTACATCGCCCCCTATCTGGGCCGCATCAGCGACCTTGGTCGCGATGGCCACGCCGATCTGATCGCGATGCAGCAGGCCCTCGACGGGGTCGGCGCCACCACCCGGCTGCTGGTGGCCAGCCTGCGTGATCCCACGGACCTGACCCGGCTAGCCGCTGCCGGGGTGGGCTGCTTCACCCTGGCCCCCCCGGTGGCTGCAGCACTCTTTGCGGCCGCTCCCACGGTCGAGGCGGCGGCGCAGTTCGAGCGGGATGCGGTGGCCGCCGGTGCTGGAGTCGGCAACGCCGACCCAGGCCAGACCGGCTGAAGCAGCGGCTGGATGCCCTGGGCGGCTGTGGCATCCGGCAGCCTGAGGGGTTTGTGCGCGAGGCCTGCTTAAGCTCGCCCCACACGGAAGGGTTGATGGGCAGCGGGCGGTCCCTGGGATTAGCACTGGCCGGCTGGCTGGAGGCCGGTAGCCCTGGCCTCGACAACGGCGTGGCCCTCGGCAATCGCCTGGTGGATGTGCTCGGTGCCGAGCAATCCCTGGCGGGCCCCGTGCGGGATCTGGCCCGGCGGCCGCTGTTGCGGCAGGCGCTGGCCGGCAGCGGCACGGCGCGAAGGGCGGCCTTGGCTGCCTTGGTGGTTGAGCTCCAGAGCACTTATGCGCCCGCGGTGCTGGCCGAGCTGGTCGATCTGCTGGAGGTCGGTCTGGGGGTTGGGGAGCTGGTGCCCTCCGCCCCTGACGGGCGCAACAGCGGCGGTTCCAGGGCGGCGGTTAGCCCCCGCTCCGCTGGGGGGTCCGGGACCGCCGCGGCCAGCCAGGTTGCTTTCTCGGCCCAGCTGACCCAGGAACGGGGGCCTGGAGGAGCGCTGCATCCGCCGGCCGTCGCATCAGCGGCGGAGCTCCCTCTTGCCACGCAGGGCCCGCAAACGGGCGCGGTCGATCAATGGGGAGCCGTCGTCTCAGCTGCGCTCGTGCTGAACCTGCGGCAGCTGCGGCGCGATCTCATCCCGCTCGGACCCGGTCTGGCTCTGGCGGCCGCCATGACCCTGGTGCTCGCCTGGCTGGCCGGTGTGCTCGACCGGCAGTTGCTGGCCCCCCGGCAATGGAGCGCCGGTCTGGTGCTCGCTACGACGCTCGCTCTGCTTCAGATCGTCACCCTGCCGGGGCCCCTGCGCTTCCTGCGCCGTACAGCGCTGCTGGACCAGGAGGAGAGCGGCCAACCCCGGCTGGCCTGGCGGTGGGTGAGTGCGCCCTGGTTCCACCGCCGCCATGGTGAAGCCCTGGTGAACGTGCTGCTGCTGCTCCTGATTCTTGGGCCTACTCCCCTGGCGCTCGATCAGGTGGTGCTGCGTTACGCGCTCACCACCCTGGGCTGCCTGGCCCTCGCTGCTCTCACGGCCCGCCGCCTGGGCCTGCGCCATCAACACTGGGGCGGCGCCTCCGGTGCCGTGGGCGCCCTGGTGGGTCTGGCGGCGGGGCTGAGCTTGCTGCGCTGGCGGGTGATTGGCTTTGCGCTCGGTGAGATCACTGTTCCTGCCTGGGTGTTGCTTGTGGTGGTTGGCAGCCTGCAGCTCGCCTGGATTCTGCCCCGTCCTCACCCCGGCGATCCCGGCAGGCCCAGCCAGCGGCTGCTGGCCTCGACCTGGTGGTGGGGGCTGATGCTCGGTCTGGGCTGGTCGCTGCTGAGCTGGGGATCGGTGCTGCTGCAGGGATGGTTGCGGCACCGGCCTGGCTGAGCCGGCCTGCTCAGGCGGCTCTCGCTTGGCCCTGGGCCGCCTGCATGAAGCGGCCCCACAGCTTGGCGGCCAACACACTGCTGGCGGCCTCGGCGGGTCGGTTGTCGTCGTTGCCCATCCACACGCCGGTCAGGATGCCGCTGGCGGGGGAGTAGCCGATGAACAGCACATCCACCCCGTCGTTGGTGGTGCCGGTCTTGCCGCGGGCATCAGCGACCACGGCGGCGGTCCGGCCGGTTCCTTCGCTCACCACTTCCCGCAGCAGTCGGTCCATGCGGGCGGCCACGGCGGGATCGATCAGCTGGCGCGCCTCCTCACCCACCGGGTCGGTGATCGACCCCTTCGGGCAGGTCGCTGGTTTGGTGTAATCGGGGCAGAGGCCCAAGTCGATGATGCGCTGCACGCCATGCATCGGCACGGAGCGGCCACCGTTGGCCACCACGGCATAGGCCCTTGCCATTTCATAGAGATAGGTGGCATCACCGCCCAGCACCATGTTGTGGTCGGCATGGAGGGGTGTGCTGATGCCGAGCCGCCGCGCCTGGGCGATCACCCGCTCCAGTCCCACCCGATCCGCCAGCCGCAGCGCCACCACGTTTTCCGATTTCGCGAATCCCGCCGCCAGGCTGGTGCTGCCATCGCTGTCGCCGGCACCGTGGCTGCAGCCTGCTACGCCACCCAGCGGCGCGCAGCTGAACCGCTCACCGGGTTCGATGTCCCGGCCGAGTGCTGTCAGGAAGGTGAACAGCTTGAAGGTGGAGCCGGGCTGACGCAGGGCCTGGACCCGGTCGAAGCTGCTCTTGCGGTAGTCGCCGCCGCCCACATAGGCAAGGATCGCGCCGTTGCGCACATCGAGGCTGATCAGGGCGGCCTGGTTGAGGCCCATCGGGCGGGCCTCCTTCTCCAGGAATCGGCCCACCTCCCGCTGCGCCAGCTTCTGGAGGCGGGGATCCACCGTGCTGACCACCGCGTAGTTGCCGCCGCCCCGCTGAGGGTCGAGGTTGAGGCCGAAGCGGCGACCCTCCAGTTCGCCGCGCACGTAGTCGCTGAAATAGGGGTAGCTCTCGCGGCTGGATTCGCGGCAGGCGGAGGGATCGATGTTCAGGGGCCGGCGCAGGGCGTTGCGCAGGCTGTCCTGGTTGATGAGGCCCTCCTCATACATGCGCCCCAGCACCAGGTTGCGGCGCTGCAGGGGCGCCCAGCTGTCCACCGGGGCATCGGGCGCCAGGGGGGCGAAGCAGGGGCTGTAGCCATTGGGGCTGGGCAATAAACCCACCAGGAAGGCGGATTCGGCCAGGTCGAGCTCGCGGGCCGATTTGCGGAAATAGAGCTGGGCGGCCTGCTCGAAGCCCTCGGTGCCGAGGCCCAGGGGGGCGCGGTCGAGGTACATCTTCAGAATGCGGCCCTTGCTGTAGCCGGTCTCCAGCTGCCAGGCCACCCAGAGTTCGCGCAGCTTGCGGCCAAGGGTCACATCGTTGCCCACGGCCGGGTCGTAGAGGCGGGCTACCTGCTGGGTGAGGCCGCTGCCGCCGCCCGTGCCCTTCACCAGGGAGCGCAGGGTGCCGAACAGATCAAGGCCGCTGTTCCAGCCGAAGCGGGCATCCTCCGAGGCAATCAGGGCCAGGCGTAGGTGGCTGGGGTAGTCGGCCAGGCGGGGCAGGGCCGTGGCCGCACCCTCGCGGGCATCGATGCGGCGGAAATCGGCCGAGAGGATCTTGAGGGGGCCGCCGTAGAGACGGATCCGCGAGCCGCCCGCAATCGTGCTGGCCCCGAGCAGGGCCGCCACCAGAACAGCGGAACCCACCAGGGAGGCCAGGCCGGCGGCCCGCAGCAGCTGCTCCAGGGGGCTGGGGGGGTGCCGGTAGCGCAGGGTGGGGGCGGCTCCCTTGAGGGGGGAGCCCAGCTGGATTCGGTCGCCGTGGCGCAGGCTGATCGAGCGGATCCGCTGGTCGCGCCAGAAGATCCCATTGGCGGAGTTGAAGTCCTCGAGGCGGTGGTCGCGGTCGCCGCGCCGCTCCCGTTCCACGAAGGCGTGCACCCGGCTGATCCCGGTGGCCTGGCAGGGGAGCTCGCAGTCCGGATCCCGGCCGATCCGCACCCGCTCCTCTGCCAGAGGCAGGCGGCCGGTGCAGCGCTCACCCTCCCAGAGTTCCAGCTGGGCCTGGTGGTGGCTGAGCTGCTGCCAGGCCCGCTCCACAGCCTGGCGGCGCTCGCGCCAGGGGGCCGGATGCAGCAGGGCCCGGCCGAGCTCCCGCCAAGGTGCCAGCTCCGCCAGCAGGCGCGGCCCCGGCCTGCCCGGCCCCGGGAGGCCCGCTGTACGCGAACGGCTTCTGGATGGAGGAGCCGGGGAGCGGCCAGCCGATGGGTCGCCATCTGAATCGCCATCGGTGTCGCGAACGCGATCGCGACTCGCCACGCCATCGGCACCGGTGGATGGTATTGATCGCCCGGCACCGGAGGAGGTGTGGGGTCGTGCTGGTTGTTGGCCCCCTGGCTCCTGGGTCGGCCTCGCCAGCCCTTGGTCTTCACCAGGCCGCGGCCAATCTGCCGGACCCGGCTGGGGGGAGGGGGCTGGGCCCGTAGGGCCCGGACTGGGAATGGGGGCCGCAGCCGGAGCTGGGGACGGGGGTGAGGTGGCCATCGCGGCGAAGCGGGCGAGGCCCGGGCCCCATAGGCTAATGGGGCGGATTGAACCCTCTCGGTGCAGCGTCGGCGGGATCCCTGGGCCCCATTCCGGATCTGGATCGCCCTCACGATCGGGCTGTATGCCCTCAGGGCGGCCTTTGTGACCACACCGCTCGGGGCGATACCGGGCTTCGTTCTGCTGCTGATGGTGCTGGTGGCCCTGCTGCTGGCTGGCCTGGCCCTGTTGCGGCCGGGGCGGGTCCAGCGCTGGCGGGAGGGGCCCTGATGGAGTCCTTCGCCCGCCTGGTGTGGCTGGATCGCTCGGCCGCCGCTGTGACTCTGGATCGGTCGATCCCTCTCACGATCGGCCGGGATGCCGCCAATCAGCTCTGCCTGGCCCAGGAACCCGGCCTCTCGCGCCATCACGCCGAGCTGCGCCCCGGCGCCGCCGGTCAGTGGCTGGTGTGCGATCTGGGGAGCAGCAACGGCACCACCGTGGAGGGGGAGCGGCTGAGTGGTTGCCGGCTCCTGGCCCCTGGCGACCGGATTCGGCTGGGCCGCAGGGGGCCCTGGCTGCAATTTTTCCCGGGGGAGCCTGCTGCGCCCCAAGGAGATGCATCCCCCCCTCTCGCTTTAGCCCCCTTGCCCGCGTCGGATGGGGCACCCGCCAGCCCGTCCCGGCCTGTCGTCGCCCGGACTGGCGCCCCGCCTGCCCCTGTTCCCGGTCCAGGCTCGGCGGCTCCGCCTGCTGCCGCAGGGGTGAGCCCTTCGAGGCAGACGCTCGCGGCGAGGCTCCGGCCAGTTCCCCCTGCCGCGCCGCAACCCGTCAGCCCGGCGGCGCTGGCCGGCACCATCACGGTGGCCGGCAGGGCTCTTCGCCTCGATCAGATCCGCGCTGTGGAGGTGCGCAGCGAAGCCCTGTATCCCCACGGGTTCAGCTGGTGGGTGCTGGCCTGTCTGGGGGGGCTGCTGCTGCTGCCCTTCCCCTTGATCTTCTGGCCTTGGCAGGCGGCGGCGCTGGCCCTCGCGCTGCTGCTGGGCCGCCGGCAGGAGCACATCCTTCTGCTCACCCTGCGGGACGGCCGGGCCCATCGCCATCGCTTCGCCGATCGACCCGCCGCCCTGGCCCACCGCAAGGGCGTGCGCCGGGCCCTCGGTCAGGACCCGGAGGCCTGATCCCTCCCCATGGCCTGGATCCTGCCCCTTGCCAGCAGCCACCGCTTCGGCGGGATCGATGCCCCAGTGCGGATTTTGCGGGGGCTGGGGGGCGGCAGCCAGGGTCAGGTGTTCGAGGTGGCGGTCGGCGAGGAGGCCCTGGCCCTCAAGTGGTATTTCCCCACCTTTCTGCGGCGCGATCCGGGCCTGGCGGAACGGCTGGCCGAAAGCATTCGCCGGGGTTCCCCCAACGGCGATTTTCTCTGGCCCCTGGCCCTGTTGCGCCCCACCGGAGCCGAGGCCGCCACGCTCGGTGGTGCGGCCTCGGGTTTCGGCTACCTGATGCCCCTGCGGCCGGCCGGCTTCCAGGGGGCCGTGGAACACGCCGCCGGCCGGCTCACGATCAGCCTTCAGAACGTGCTGCGCAGCGCCTTCTTTCTGGCTCGCGGCTTCCATGCCCTGCACAGCCTGGGCCTCTGCTACAAGGACGTGTCACTCGGCAATGTCTTTCTCGACGCGGGCCGGGGTCGGATTCTGATCGGCGATAACGACAACGTGGAGGTGAGCGGCCGCGGTGGCGGGGCCGTGGTGGGCACCTGGGGATTCATGGCGCCGGAGGTGGCCCTCGGCCGCTCCCGCCCCGACGGCGGCTCGGATCTCTTCTCCCTGGCCGTTCTGCTGTTCCTCCTGCTCACCCGCCACGATCCCTTCAAGGGCGCCCTGGAGCGCGCGATTCCCTGCCTGGATCTCCCGGCCCGCCGCCGCCTCTATGCGGAGGAGCCGCTGTTTGTTTTCGACCCGCGCGATGACCGCAATCGCCCCGATCCGATCGAGCACGCGGCGGCCCTGCTCACCTGGCCCCTCTACCCCCGGGCGCTCCAGCAACAGTTCGAGCGGACCTTCGGCCCGGGGTTGAGCGATCGCCGCAGCCGCACCCTCACCGGCCAGTGGTGCCAGCAGCTCGCGGCCACCCTCGACCAGCGGCGGCTCTGCCCGAACTGCGCCGAGGAGAATCTGTTGGATGTTCGGCTCAGCGGGCTGTGTCGCTCCTGCGGAGCCCCCCTACCGCCGCCGATGCGGATGCGCACCGCGGCGGGCCTGGTGGCCGTGGCCGCGGGCAACGAACTTCACCCCCACCATTTCGATCTCCTGCTGGCCGAAGACCTGGACCATCCGCTGGCCCGGATGGTGGCCCACCCCCGCCGCCCCCATCTTTTGGGTCTGGAGAATCTCTCTCCCCATCCCTGGACCCTGAAGCTGCAGGAAGGTGAGGCGATTGCCGTAGCTCCCGGCGAAACGGCTAGCCTCGCGAAGGCGGCGACTCTTACCACACCGAATGGGGAGGTCACGATCGAACGGCCTGGTGAATCGTCGACGCAAGCGTGAGTCGTTGAAGGTTTCGAGGGTCCCCGAGTCAATCCGGATCTGCGCCTGGGCCCGGCCGATCCCGCCAGGTTTCAGCAGGTCCATTCACCGACACCGAGCGGACTCGTGCAGCCCCAATACGCCCATAGCGGAGCCGAACATCCGGTTTCGGGAGCGAGCCTCGTTTTCGCTTCACTCCGCCGCCTCCTTCCCTTAACTCGCCATTCTTCCCCGAACCGCCGTCGGACCTCCGATCAGGTTCTCCGTTCCCCCGCCCCAGACCCTGAGCTGCGCCCCGATGGCTTTCCCCAATGTCCGGTTGGCGAGTCGACCGCTCCACTTCATCTACGTCTGCGACTGTTCCGGCTCGATGGAGGCCCAGGGCAAGATCGAGTCGCTCAATCAGGCGATTCGTCAGTCCCTGCCTGGGATGGCGGCGGTCGCCCGCGACAACCCCGAAGCCCGCGTGCTGGTGCGGGCGGTGCGCTTCGCCGACCGGGCCGCCTGGCACATCCCCACCCCTACCCCGGTGGAGGACCTGGAGTGGGTCGACCTGCAGGCCGGGGGGGTGACGGCGATGGGGGAGGCGCTCGAGCTCCTGGCCGCTGAGCTGCGCAGCCCCCCGATGGAGCAGCGGGCCCTGCCGCCGGTGCTGGTGCTGATCTCCGATGGCCAGCCCACCGACGACTTCGAGGCGGGGCTGGCCGCTCTGCTGGCCGAGCCCTGGGCGCGGCGGGCCGTGCGGCTGGCGATCGCCATGGGCCATGACGCCGATGGCGAGGTGCTGCAGCGCTTCATCGGTTCGGACCCTGCCCGTGGATCCGCCGGCGGGGCCCTGCCTCCGGGCGAGGTGCCCGGAGCCAGCGGGGAGATGCCCCGCCATGGGCCGGGCCGCTCGCCGCGGCGCCCGCTGCAGGCCGCCAATGCCACCACCCTGGCCCGCTACATCCAGTGGGCCTCCACGGCGGTGGTGGGGGCCGCCTCCAGCAGTGCCAGTCGCCTGGCGGATGCCGCCGCCAGCCAGGAGGCCGTTCCCCTGCCGGATCTCCCCCCCACCGAGCTCGACCCGCTCGATGAACCCGACCCCCTCAAGTGGTGAGCCGGCCATGCTGAGGCGCTGGCTGGTTGCCGGGGTGTGCTCCCGCCGGGGCTCTGCCCATCGGCGGCGCGGCCAGCCCTGCCAGGACGCCTCGCTGCAGCGGGCCTTCACCCTCCCAGGCGGCCTGCCCCTCACCCTGCTGGCGGTGGCGGATGGCCATGGGGGCCAGGCCTACCACCACAGTGATGTGGGCAGTGCCCTGGCCTGTGAGGTCGCCGCCGAGGTGGTGGCGGCCGCTCTGGCCCGTCTGCCGGCCGGAACGGCCCCGCCGGCGGGCGCGGATCTGATGGCCCTGCGGCGCTGGCTGGCCGAGGACCTCCCCATCGCCCTGCAACAGCGCTGGCTGGCGGCGGTGCGGCAGCACTGGCTGGCGGGCTCCGGCGGGGGGGAGGGCGGCGTCCCCTTCTCGCCGGTTCCCTATGGCTCCACCCTGGGACTGCTGCTGCTGACGCCGCGCTGGTGGGCCCTGACCGGTCTGGGTGACTGGGATCTGGTGCGGGTGGATCCGGCGGGGGCGGCTGAACTGCTCAGCCAGGAGGTGGCCGCCCCCGGGGCGGGGGAGGCCACCGCCAGCCTCTGCCAGGAGGGGGCGGCGCAGGGCGGCTGGTTTCGTTCCAGGGTGTGGCCCCTCGAGGACCAGGTGCTCCCGTTTTCCTTGGTGCTCTGCACCGATGGCATCCGCAAATCCTGTGCGAGCGACGCCGATTTCCTGGCCCTAGCCGCGTGGCTGGCGGCAGGGCCGGATTCCGGTGCCGCGCATCCCGGTGCCGCCCATCCCGCCATCGGCGGCCCCGATACCGGCGAAGGGGGGGTAAGGGTCGACGCCTTCCTGGCGGAGGGCCTCGATCGGATCAGTGCCGAGGGCTGCGGTGATGATGTGAGTGTGGCGATCGGGCGCTGGCAGGCCAGGGCGGCGGCGGCGCCCCCATCCGACTCTTCAGCGGCGACGGTGCCGGCGCCGGATTCCCGGCCGCCTCCCCAGGAGCCCCCTCTCGCTGCGGTTCCGCTCCTGCTCACCGGCGGCCTGGCCCTGCTGATCGGCCTTGCCCTGGGGCAGCGGATTCCGCTCGCTTCGGCCCCAGCCCCGGCTGCTTCACCGCCGCGGCCTGGATTGCCGCCGCGGCCCGGATTGCCGCCGGCCGGCCGCGAGCCGTTGCGCCGCGAGCCGCTGCGCCGCGAGGTGGGGCGCCTCTGCGGCGACCCGGCTCTGCTGGTTCCCAGCCTGCTCACCCGCCACAGCCAGGTGCAGGGGCTGCGCCGCGGCACGCTCCGGCCGGAGACCCTCCTGATCGACAGCGCCCGCGATCCCCTCGGCGCCCTGATCGCGGCCAGCTTCCTGGAGCACCAGGGCGAAGCGGGCCGTCTGAACGGGCTTCAGAATGAGCTGTTGTCCCTAGGGCTGTGTACTGCCCTGCGGTCGGCCCTGGGTAGCCTCTGGCTTCCAGCCATTCCCCCAGCGATCCACCCCGCCATGGCTCCCACCTCCAGCCGCCCTTCCCCTTGATGTCCGACCACGAGCTTGGGGTGCGGCTGCGGGAGATCCTGCTGCAGGAGCGGGCCCGGGTCCTGCCCCTGGAGGCCCGCCGCCTACAGGCGTTGGTGGGGGACCTCTGCGAGCACGAGCAGCTGGCCCTGGTGCCGCCCCTGCGCCACCTGCTGCTCTCGCCCGCCTTCTTGAGTGAGCTGGGCCGGACCCCGCCCCTCTGCGAACCCCGCAGCCGGCTTCGGTTCCTGCAGGAGCTGCGGGAGGTGTTCGCCACGCCCCTGTGCGAGCGCATGGAGGCCGTGGTCGAGGGTCTGCTGGGTCTCCCTGCCAACGGCCGAACGGATGGGAGTGCCCTCACCGATCCGACCCCAGCCACGCCGGTCTCGGCGATTCCAGTGCCGCCGCCACAGCGCGGCGAAGGGGCCGGGCCAGCGGCGCTGAAGGCCTGGCCGATCGCCCTGGCCGGCTTCCTCGGGGGGGCGCTGCTGCTCGCCTTGGCGGGGGTGCTGTTCTGGTTGGCCGAACGCAACAGTCTGGCCCTCCAGGGCGCGACTCCATCGCTGCCCAGCCGTGGCGCGGGCGGGGCGATCGGGCTTGGGCGGAACGAAGGGACTGAGCCGGCGGCCGCTGCCAGCGCCCGCTCCGGCCCGGTGGAGACCCCACCGGCGCCTGTCCTGCCCGAGGGGCCCGGCAGCACCGAGCAAGGGGCCGATGGCCAGGCGGCCGCCGCGGCGGCCGTGCGTACGGTGGAGTCGCTGTACCAGGCCCTCTCCCGCCAGGATTTCAGCGCCGCCCGGGCTCTGTTCAGTGGCGAGGCTGCTAACCAGTTCGACCCGGCCTTCTTCCGTCAGTTCACCCGGGTGGAGGTGGCCGATCTCCAGCCCACCTCCCGATCGGCCGGCTCGGTCACCCTCGACGGGGTGGTGAGCTTCTTCTACCCCGATGGTTCCCTCCAGAAGGAGGCCCGCACCTTCACCCTCGACACCAACAGCGACCCTCCCCGGGTGGTGGCCAGCGCCTTCGGCATGGTGGTGCGTCCGCGCAGCCCCAACCCCTGAGCCGGCCGACCATCAAAAAAAGGCGGCCCTAGGGACCGCCTCCAGGAGATCGGAATCTGCCGAGGCTCAGGCGGTACCGCAGAAGGTGATGTCGGGGAACTTGAGCTTGGCTTCCTCGAGGGATTTGCCGCGGCCTTCTTCCTGCCAGTAGTTGATCACCTCGGTGGCCTTGTTGAGGATCTCGACTCGCTCGTTGTCGGTGATCCAGCTCTTGCCTTCCAGTTCGCCCTTGAGGGTTTCCCAGGCATCTTCCCGGGGCCAGAAGAAATAGGCGGTGAGAGGGCTGGGGCCGCCGCCCACGATCTGATCCACCGCCAGGGCCACATTGTCGGGCAGCCAGAGAATCTTGAGCAGGAAGCGGCCTTCATCCGCCTTGGGGGTGTAGCCGGAGGGAACGCCGTCTTCGTCGATGGTGGCGGTGGCCAAGGCGGCGGTGCCACCGCGCATCACCGGCCGTCCTTCGGTGGTGGCCACCGGAGCTCCCAGCTCGGCCCCGGCAGCAGCGCTCACTTCAGCCGCATCAACGGCGCTCTCGGATGCTGTCATCGTCTCGGGGCTCAAGGGGCGCGTAAGCAAAGAACTAGCCTACCAGCCGATTCGGATGGTCATCCTGATTCCACGCGCCGTTCTGCTGTTCGATATCGATGGCGTGATCCGGGATGTTGGAGGCAGTTACCGCCGCGCCATCGTGGAAACGGTGCACCATTACAGCGGCTGGCGCCCCGATCCGGCGGTGATTGACGCTCTCAAGGCGGAGGGCTGCTGGAACAACGACTGGGAGGCCTCTCTCGAGCTGCTGCGGCGGTATCGCGGCACAGGCACCGACGCCGCCCAATTCGGTGATCCCCAATTCGGTGATCCATCGACACAACCGGCCGGACTGGAGTCCACAGCGCGATCTGCTGGAACGCTCTTACCGGCACGAACCGTGGCAACCCCAGGGGCCACGTCGCCATTGTTTTCGCCACTGCCATCGCCACTGCCATCGCCATCGCCAGTGCCAGTGCCAGTGCCAGTGCCCCTGCCCTCCCTGGCGGAGCTGGTGGAGGTGTTTGGCGGCTTTTATTTCGGTGGCGACCCCGATGGCGACCCTTCCATCTGGCGAGGCTTCATCGGCAGCGAGCCCTTGCTGGTGGAGCCTTCCTTCTTCACCGAACTCAACGCGGCCGGCATCGCCTGGGGCTTCGTGAGCGGCGCCGAGCCCCCTTCGGTGCGCTACGTGCTGGAGCAGCGGCTGGGGTTGCTGGATCCGCCGCGAATCGCCATGGGGGATGCCCCCGACAAGCCTGACCCCACCGGCTTTCTCCGGCTGGCGGAGCGGCTGCTGGCCGAGGGCGGCGGCAGCGGCCTGGGGGCGGCCGCACCGCCGGTGGCCTACCTGGGGGACACGGTGGCCGATGTGCTGACCGTGGAGCGGGCCCGGCAGGTCTGCCCTGAGCAGCGCTTCCTCAGCCTGGCGGTGGCGCCGCCCCACCTGCAGGGCCGGGAGCAGCTGGAGGCCCGCCACGCCTATGAGCAGCGGCTGCGCCAGGCCGGAGCAGACCGAATCCTGCCGGCCACCGTCGCGCTGCTCGCCAACCTCGAAATCCTGCTGACGCAGGCCTGAAGGTGCCCGGCGGGCCTCAGCGCTCCATCGCCGCCGGCGCCTTGAGGGCCGATGCCGTGAGGTTCTCGTGGCCCCGATCGGTCACGGCCACATCGTCTTCGATGCGGATGCCGATGCCCTTCCAGCGCTCCTCGATGGCGGGCTGGCCCTCCGGCACCGGCAGCCGGTCGCTCACATAGAGGCCCGGCTCCACCGTGAGCACCATGCCCTCCTCCAGCTCCACGTGGTGCTCACCCAGCCGGTAGGCCCCCACATCGTGCACATCAAGGCCGAGCCAGTGGCCGGTGCGGTGCATGTAGAGGTGACGATAGGCGCCCTGTTCGATGATCCCGTCCACCGCGCCCGCCAGCAAGCCAAGATCCACCAGTCCGGCCACCAGCACCCGCACGGCGGTGTCGTGCACCCCCTCGGCGGTCTGCCCAGGCGCTACGGCCGCCACGGCCGCCTCCTGGGCCGCCAGCACCAGCTCGTAGAGGGCCCGCTGCTCGCCGCTGAAGCGGCCGTTGATCGGGAAGGTGCGGGTGATGTCGCCGTTGTAGTAGTCGTTGAGGGAACAACCGGCGTCGATCAGCAGCAGGTCGCCATCCTGCAGGGGGGCATTGTTGCTGGTGTAGTGCAGCACGCAGGCGTTGTCGCCGCCGGCCACGATCGAGCCGTAGGCGGTACCGCGGGCGCCCTGCTCGAGGAAATGCTGTTCGATCACGGCCTGCACCTGCCGTTCGTTGAGTCCGGGCCGCGCCACCTGGCGGGCCAGTTCGTGGGCCTCGGCCGAGATCCGGGCCGCCTCCCGCATCCGAGCCAGCTCCTCGGGCGATTTGCGCAGCCGCAGCTCGTGCAGCAGCGGACAGGGGGCCACCAGCCCCAGGGCGGCGCGGCCGCTGCGGGGGGCCCGGTCGAGCTGGCTGCCCCAGGCCTTCAGCACCAGGGGCTCCACGGCCGGGTGGCGACCCACCCGGAAGGCGATGCCTTCGGCCCCGTCCAGATAGCCCGGCAGCAGCTCCGCCAGCTCGGCGATCGGGTGGGCCAGATCGGCCCCAAAGCGCTCCACCGCCCCTTCGCAACCCCAGCGGAACCCGTTCCAGACCTCGGCGCTGGCTTCCTTGGGTGCCACGAAAAGCACAAAGGGGTTTTCTGGTTTGTGGGGGAGGAACAGGGCCACGGCCCCGGGTTCATCGAAACCGGTGAGATACCAGAAGTCGCTGTTCTGGCGGAAGGGGTGCTCCACATCGGCGTGGTGGGTCACCAGGGGGGCGGCCGGAATCACCGCGGCGGCGCCACCGAGCCGATGCAGGAAGCGGTCCCGCCGGTCGGCGAACAGGGCCGGATCGGAGCTGGTGGCGGTGGCTTGGGGCACGGGCAGCGGATGGAACGGGATGCGCGCAGGCCTGGGCGGCCCGGAAACCCCGGGTGGCGATGCCGCAACCCTATGGCCTGACCCGGATGGGCGCGGGGCCGTGATCGATACCGGCCATGCGCCTGTCCAGCTATGCGCCTGTCCAGCCATGCGCCGGTCCAGCCATGCGCCGGTCCGGCCATCCCTACGGCGCAGGGTGGGAATAGGCGATTAAATACACATACCGCTTTGATCCCCACCCCCGTGCCGATCGCCGAGCCGGCCGCAGCGCCGGCCGCCCGATGAACGACCTGCTGCTGCTGGCCCTGGTGGTGGCACTGATGCTGGTGGGCTCCTTCGTCAGCTCCGGGGTGGAGGCGGCCCTGCTCACCGTGAACCCGGTGAAGGTGCATGAGCTGGCGCGGCGCAAGCGGGCCGTGGCGGGGGCGCGCGAGCTTGAGCGACTCCGTCAAAGGCTCGGGCGCACCCTGGCGGTGCTGGTGATCGCCAACAACATCTTCAACATTTTCGGCAGCCTCATGGTGGGCGCTATCGCCGCCTCGGTGTTCAGTAACCGCGGCATCAGTGGCCCCGCACTGCCGCTCTTCTCGGTGGGACTGACGGTGCTGCTGATCCTGTTGGGCGAGATCCTGCCCAAGTCGATCGGCAGCCGTTTAGCCCTGCCCGTGGCCCTCAGCACCGCACCGGCCTTGGGGGTGGTGGTGTGGCTGATGGCGCCGGTGGTGCTGTTGCTCGAGCGGGTGCTGCCCTCGATCACCGCCGAGAACGAGATCAGCACCGATGAGGAGGAGATCCGCCAGTTGGCCCGGCTCGGCTCCCAGAAGGGGCACATCGAGGCCGACGAGGCGGCGATGATCGCCAAGGTGTTCCAGCTCAACGACCTGACCGCCCGCGACCTGATGGTGCCCCGGGTGGCCGCCCCCACCCTCGATGGCCTCGCCACCCTGGCCGAGCAGCGGCCGTTGCTGCTGGGCCAGCCGGCCGCCTGGTGGGTGGTGCTGGGTGAGGAGGTGGATGAGGTGCTGGGCGTGGCGAGCCGGGAGCGCTTTCTCACCCTGCTGCTGGAGGGCCAGGGGGAGGCCCGCGTGGCCGACCTGGTGGATCCGGTGGAATTCGTGCCCGAGATGATCCGCGCCGACCGCCTGCTCACCAGTTTCCGCCGCAACAGCTCCGGGGTGAAGGTGGTGGTGGATGAATTCGGCGGTTTCGTGGGGGTGATCGGTCCGGAGGCTGTGCTCGCCATGCTGGCCGGCTGGCGGCGCCGTCCCCTTGGCGGCCCGGAGCTGGTCCCATGACCCAGATGCGCCACCCGAAGGTCACCGCCGCGGCAGGCTCTCGGGCCCCCGCCGCTGAGCGGCAGGCCACAACCCAGGATCCGTCGCCCGTCGCTCCCCCCACCCCGGAGCGCTGTCGCCTGCTCCTGCAGCGCTGGCGCGCCGACCTCGACCTCAGCCCGCGGGAGGGCAGCCAGTTGGCCCCCGAGCTGGCGGGCCTCGACCGCCAGCTGGCCCGGCTGGAGCAGCGGCGGCCGCGGGTGGCGGTGTTCGGCCGCGTGGGGGTGGGCAAGTCGAGCCTGCTCAATGCCCTGTTGGGGGAAGCCAGCTTCGCCACCGACGTGGCCCACGGCTGCACCCGCCACCAGCAGGCCCGCCCCTGGCAGCGGGCGGTACCGGGCCTGGCGGGTGTGGAGCTGGTGGACACGCCGGGCATCGATGAAATCGCCGCCGCCGCCAGGGCGCGGCTGGCGGCGCGGGTGGCCCTGGGATCCGATCTGGTGCTGCTGGTGCTCGATGCCGACCTGGGCCGGGTGGAGATCGAGGCCCTCGAAACGCTGCTCGCCAGCGGCAAGCCGCTGCTGCTGGTGCTCAACCGCAGCGACTGCTGGCCCACCGACGAGCTGCCGGCCCTGCAGGCCAGCATCCGCCGCCGCCTGCCTGCCGCTGCGGCCCATCTCGAACCGATCGTGGTGGCGGCGGCGCCGCGGCAGCCGCAGCTGCTGGCCGACGGCCGGGTGCGCAGCGTGGCTGTTGCCCCCCGGATCGCCCCGCTGGAGGCGGCTCTGCTTGATCTGCTGGAGCGGCACGGTCCCCTGCTGCTCGCTCTCAATGCGCTGCGGGCCGCCGATCGCTTCAGCCAGGCCCTGCACCGTGCCCGGCTCCAGCACGGGCGCCGCCAGGCCCAGGAACTGATCGGTCGCTTCGCCGTGGCCAAGGCCGCCGGCGTGGCGGTGAATCCTCTGGTGCTGCTGGATCTGGCCGGTGGCATCGCCTGCGACAGCGCCCTGGTGCTGCAGCTCTGCCAGCTCTACGGCCTGCCGATGGGCCGCCGCGGCGCCCGAGCGCTGCTGGCGCGTCTCTCCGGCCACAACGCCCTGCTGGGGGGAGCCCAGCTCGGTCTGCAGCTGGTGCTTGGTGGCCTGCGCCAGCTGCTGGTGCTGGCGGCGCCGCTCAGCGGCGGGCTCAGCCTGGCGCCCGCGGCACCGGTGGCCCTGGCCCAGGCGGCCCTGGCGGTGCACACCACCCGGCGCACGGGGCGCCTGGCGGCGGCCGAACTGTTGCGCTCCGCCACCGCCGCGGGCCAGCCGGGCGCCCTGCTGCGGCGCCTGCTGGCAGAGGACCCCGACACCCGCCATTGGTTGCGGGCCTGGCAGGCGGCGGGGCCGGGCGATGGCCCGATCGCGCCCCTGCTGCCCTGAACCCAGTGGCGATCGCCCTGTTCGGCACCAGCGCCGATCCCCCCACCGAAGGCCATCGCGTGCTGCTGCAGGGGCTGCTTAACCTCTATCCCCGCGTCGCCACCTGGGCCAGCGACAACCCCCAGAAGCACCATGGCGCCCCCCTGGCCCTGCGGGCCGAGTTGCTGGGGGCTCTGGTGGCGGCGCTCCACGACCCTCACCTCAGCCTGGAGCAGGAGCTCAGCAGCCCCTGGGCGATCGAGACCCTGGAGCGGGCGGCACAGCGCTGGCCCGGCGAGCCGCTGGTGTTCGTGGTGGGGAGCGATCTGGTGGCCCAGATCCCCCGCTGGCGCGAGTCCTCCCGGCTGCTCGCCGGCTGCCGGCTGGCGATCGCCCCTCGTGGCGGCTGGCCCTTGTTCGGCGCGGATCTCGACGCCCTGCGGCAGCTCGGCGCCCGCCTTGAGGTGCTCGATCTGCAGGTGCCGGCCACCGCCAGCAGCCGGGTGCGGCGGCAGGCCGCCACTGTGCCCTGGACCAGCCCCGAGCCCCATGCGGCCTCCGGATCCCCCCAGCCTTCCGCGGCGCAGCCTCCCGGCCTTGATCCGCCTGCGGATGAAGCGGGCGCTGCTCCAGCAGCCCTCCCCGACGATCCGCGGCCGTGGGGCCTGGAGCAGGGCGATCCCCTGCAGGAGGTGCCGCCGGCCCTGCGGCCGGTGCTGCTGGAGCACAATCTCTACGGTCTGCAAGGGCCGCTCTCCTCACCCGACCGCTCCTGATGCGCCTGGCCCTCGCCCAGCTCGATGCCTTGGTGGGGGATCTGTTGGGAAATGGCGAGCGGATCCTGAACGCCTGCCGCCGGGCCGCCGGGGCCGGGGCCCGGCTGGTGCTCACCCCAGAGCTCTCGCTTTGGGGCTACCCGCCTCGCGACCTGCTGCTGCGTCCCTCCCTGCTCGAGGCCCAGAGCCGGGCTCTCGAGAGCCTGGCGGCGGCGATGCCGGCGGGGACTGGCGTGCTGGTGGGCATGGTCGATCCGATCTCCGGTTCCGAGCGGCCGGCGCTTTACAACGCCGTGGCCCTGGTGGAGGCCGGCGGCTGGCGGGTGGTGGGCCGCAAGCGGCTGCTGCCCAGCTACGACGTGTTCGATGAGCGCCGCTACTTCCGCCCCGCCGAGGCGCCGTCGGTGCTGGAACTGGGCAGCGACGGCCGCAGCTGGCGGCTGGGCCTCACGATCTGCGAGGACCTCTGGGTGGAGGAGGAGCTGCAGGGCCATCGCCTGGCGGGCGCCGATCCGATTGCCGATCTGCAGGCGCAGCGCCTGGATCTGCTGCTCAACCTCTCGGCCTCCCCCTTCGGCCAGGGCAAGGCCGCCCTGAGGCGCCGTCTGGCGGCGCGGGCCGCCACCCGGCTGGGGGTGCCGGTGGTGTATGTAAATCAGGTGGGCGGCAACGACGAGCTGGTGTTCGACGGCGCCGGCTTTGTGCTGGACGCGGCCGGGGAGGTGGTGCTGCAGCAGGCCTGGTCGGCGGAGGATCTGAGTGTGTGGGATCCGGACGCCTCGCAGGGCACCGCAGATCGTCCGATTCCGGCGGAACCTGACGCCAACCTGGCGCCGCAGGGCTCCCCCACCATTCCACTGCAGGGCTCCCCTACCATTCCGCCGGCACCCGGCTGGTCGCTTTGCTCCCGGGCCGAACCGGAGGCACCCGAGCAGCTGCTGCGGGCCCTGGTGCTCGGCGTGCGCGACTACGCCCGCAAGTGCGGCTTCCGCGGCGCCCTGCTGGGCCTGAGCGGCGGCATCGATTCGGCCCTGGTGGCGGTGATCGCCTGCGCCGCCCTCGGCGCTGAGCGGGTGCGGGCGCTGCGGATGCCGTCGCCCTGGAGCTCGGAGGGCTCCCTCACCGATGCGGCCGATCTGGCGGCGCGGCTGGGTCTGGCGGTGAGCACGCTGCCGATCGCGCCGCTGATGGAGGCGATGGAGGGGGCCCTCACCCCGGCGCTCGGCGGCCCCCCGGCCGGGCTCACCGCCGAGAACCTGCAGTCGCGGCTGCGGGGCACCCTGCTGATGGCGGTGGCCAACCAGGAGGGCCAGCTGCTGCTCTCCACCGGCAACAAGTCGGAGCTGGCGGTGGGCTACTGCACCCTCTATGGCGACATGAACGGCGGCCTGGCCGTGATCGGCGACCTCTACAAGACCACCGTGTTCCGCCTCTGCGCCTGGCTCGATGCGCCGGAGTCTGCCGCCTGCCGCGCTGCCCTGGGCCTGCCCGCCGCAGGGGAGCTGATCGGCGCCGCGATCCGCACCAAGCCCCCCAGCGCCGAGCTCCGCCCCGCCCAGCGCGACAGCGACTCGCTGCCCGACTACGCCGTGCTCGATCCGATCCTCAAGGCGCTGGTGGAGGAGCTGGCCAGCCCGGAGCAGCTGGTGGCCGCCGGCGCCGATGCGGCCCTGGTGGAGCGGGTGGCCACCTTGCTGCGGCGGGCCGAGTTCAAGCGCCGCCAGGCCCCGCCGGCCCTCAAGGTGAGCGGCCGCGCCTTCGGCAGCGGCTGGCGCTTCCCGATCGCGGCGGGGTGAGGCTGAGGAGAAAAGGATCCGATCGCGGAAGAGTGATCGCCAAACCCGGAATCGCAGCGTGGCGCCGGCCATCCCCTGGCTCACGCCAAAGCCACTGGGGCCGGAGCTGGATCTCGGGCCAGAGCTCGTCTCCCAGCGGTGTGCAAAGGCGCTGGTGCGGCTGTGCGCCGACCCTGAGGTGCAGGCTGTGGTGGCCTTCGGCGCGCGCGCGCGCGGGGAGGCGCGAGCGGATTCCGATCTCGATCTTGCGGTGATCGTGCGCCAGCCGCAACTCTCGGGAGCTGAAAAACTGCTTTGCTGGCAGTGCTAGACGCCGCGCGGCTGAGCGGTTCGCGCTGGCATGTGTTCGGCGATGTTTTCTGCGAGGGAAGGGTGTTGGCTGCAGGTGTTTGCCGTGGAGGCCCGCTACGAGGAGGGGCCGTTTGCGCTGCCGGCTTCGCGGGAAGAACTCCTGGCGCTGCTGGAGTCTGAGCTGGAGCGGTGTGAGCGGGCGGTTATCAAGCGCAAACAGCACTACTGAGCGGTGGCCTGCCCTTCGGTCGTGCGGAATCCCAGCAGGGGCTGCTGCCTGGCGGGCCGCCCAAAACCACGAAGCTCCACCCGCTCAGGGGCGATCGAGAAGCCTGCCGCACACGTACTTGTGAAGGACACTGCTGATCAGGGTCTGGTAGGGAATGCCCTCCTGCAGGGCACGGGCACGCAAGGCGCCTAGATCCTCACTGGTGAGGCGAATGTTGATGCGCTGATCCTTGGTGGCCGTTGACCTTGCGGAGGCTTCCAGGCGGGAGCGCTCTGCAGCCGTCGCCACCGAACGGAGCGTGCCCGCTTCGAAGGCGTCCAGGATCTCCTGCTCTTCGTGATCAAGGGGGTTCATGGTGCGTCTCCTGGGCGGTAGGCGATGGTGGCTTTGCGGCTGGGAATGATGGTTTTGAGAAAGAGGTGATCGCCGGCCTCGACATAAGGCACCAGATGGACATAGCCGGAGCTCAGAACGACAAGAATGCGCTGGCCTGGGTATCGAGCCTGGTTCGGATGCTCAACGATGTCGAGCAGATCACCAGATTCGATCGCGACCACCACGGCCTCGAAGGAAACGCCTCGTTGAACCTGAAGGACCTCGTTCTTGCCTGCGCTCCAGCGAAAGGGCTTCATGGCAACACGATAAGACCCTGTGTGCCTTTTGTCATCAGAGAAGCCAGCGGCTTGGTCGAAATTGCTTGCGTGGCCATCACTCCATGGCCACCAGCCCCTCTGCTGCCTTCCTTCGCCTGCGCGCGTTCATCGCCGAGCGGATGCGCATGAGCCCCATCGACCAACCGCTGATGCTGCCGGAACTGCTCGGCCGCTGATTTGCCAGGCAACAGCCAGCCCCGCCCCCGCGCAGGACGTGACCCGGCGGATCCTGGGAAGCGCATGGTGGGGACGGGTTCACCTTCAACGGCATCACTGCCTATGGGGATGGCCACGACAGCCGGATCGGCGGCGACGAGCTGAGCGACAGGGAGAACGTGAGCGGCCGAGAGTGGGGCTTAGGGGTGATCGAGGGGAAGCAGCGCTACTGAGGTTGATCGAGCTTGCGCGGCCCCTTGATCACAGCACATGCCAGATCGTCATCCGTGATCTCCGGAATCTCGGCATACTCTTAAGGCTGGATCACATGCGCATCAACACGCTGTAGATCCGATCGAGAACATCCAGGCCTCGCTGCTCCAGAGTCCGCAGCCGCTTGAGGGGATCAAAGCGGATCACCGCCCGACGTGGCTGGGGCGGAGCCGCTGACTGAAACCGCGAGCAGGGTGAGCATGGCAAAAGGGAGAGGGGACCTCGCTGGGCAAGTGCCACCCCCGTCACACCCCAGCCAGGATGCCCCCATTGCTCACTGGAGGATCTTCCTCGCGTCCTTGAGGAGCAGAAGCAGTTGCTGCTGGCGCAGCGGCGATGCAGTGAATCCGAACCGGGTGTAAAAACGTGCCGCGTCTTCGTCGATGGGATGGGTCAGGATCGCCCGAATTCCGGCCTGCTCAGCGATCACCAGCGTCCGACGGATCGCGTCCTGAAGCATCCCAAAACCGATGCCACGTCCATGGTTCTCCCGTGTCACGGCGAGCCTGGCCAGGATGACCCCGGGCAGCGGAAATCGCCCCATGCCCTGACGGATGCGCTCTGGGGCCTCCAACGTGTCGACCTGGCCCACGGTGAGGCTGAAGTAGCCGGCGACGCGGTTCTCCTCGTCGGCGACGACGAACGTTCTGGCCGAGCCACTGGGCTGCGCCTGGCGGGCATGGTGCAGTAGCCAGTGATTCAATGTGGGCCTGCCGCAGTCAAAGCCTTCCAGATGGTGCTGCACGGTCAGCGGCTCCGGCGGCCGCCAGGTCACTGGGCGTCCCAGGGTGCCTGCCTGGCGAACAGGTCACGCAAACCCTCGTTTGTCTGTTCGGGGCGGTCCAGCAGATCCATCAGGGCCTTGGCCTGGGAGCCCGAGACCATGAACAGGCGCTGATCAAGGAGCGCCTGCTCGGCAGCGAGGCAGGCACTGTCGAGGATGAAGTCGGTGAGCGACTTGTGGGACACCTCAGCGGCACGGCGCAGCACGGCTTCCTGTTCCGGCGTGGCGCGCAGGCCGAGCCGGGCTGAGCGCGCAGGAGGCGAAGCTCCGATGGCAGCCATGGCGAGCCCTCTCTACCTTGATTAGCTAGAGAACGTTAGTACAAACGACGCACGCAAGGGTGTCCCGCAACGCTTGGCTGAGGGCATGACGGAGGGCATGGCATCGCCGCAGGGCTTCTACCCCCACAAGTGCCACCCCCTGTCACACCCCTCCCCAGCACTGGCCCCCACAGCGCCAGGATCCCCCCATGCCCCCAACCCCCTCCCCCACCTACGAGCGCCTGCGCGAGACCATCGCCAAGCGCATGCGCATGAGCCACTCTTAACAACCCCTGATGCTCATGGAGCTCCTGGGCCACGGATTTGCCAGGCAACAGCCAGCCCGGCCCCCGCGCAGGACGTGACCCGGCGGATCCTGGGCGAAGACGTGACCCAGATCGACTACTACACCGAACGCGATGAGCTGCAGCAGCTGTGCCGCCAGCGCCTCGATGCCTTCCGCGAGCAGCGCGGCGAGGAGGTGTTTGCCCACCGCAGCCGCCACCGCAGCCCGATCAGCGGCTCGGTGAAATCCAGGGTGCTCACACGCGCCAGGGGCCGCCGCAAGTGCTGCGGCGCGTGGCTGTTGCTCAGCAGATCCAGCACCAGCGGGCCCTGGAGGCGGCACTCATCATCCCCAAGAACCAGGGCGGCTCCGACGCCATCAGCAACCTGCAGGCCCTCTGCTTCCGCTGCAACGCCGGCAAGCGCGAAGGCTGCTTGCCTACGCAAGAGGGCGCTCCGACTTCCGCGGCCTGCAGGCCAGCTACGGCCACCGCGAAGCAGGCTGTGCGTTCTGCGCGCTGGAGGGCAGCGGCCGGGTGCTGCTGGAGAACGAACTGGCGCTGTGCATCGCCGATGCCTATCCGGTGACGCCTGGGCACAGCCTGGTGATCCCGCGGCGGGACGTGGCCGACGGGCTGGAGCTGCACCAGCCGGAGTGGAACGCCGTGGTGGAGCTGCTGAAGCTGCGGCGGGAACAGCTCAGTGCCCAGGACGCGTCGATCAGCGGCTGGGCTGGTTTGCTCAACGCAAGAGGGGGGCAGAACTCAGGCGAGGCGGCGGGACAGACGGTGTTTCATGCGCACTGGCATCTGATCCCACGCCGGGAGGGGGTCTGCGAGCAGCCTCGGGGTGGAGTGCGGGGGTGATCCCGTCGAGACGGACCTACTGAAGACAGCCAACCCAACCCCACCCCCAGCTACAAAGACTGAAATACTCGCCGGATCCGTACCCTCCTACTGGTGGGTCAAGCACAAATAGACCTACCGCCAGGAGACGGACGGCGGCTACATCTGGTCGCCAAAGGCGAACGCCAACGGTGCCCGCAATGTGAGCTACGACAACCTCACCCGCTGCCAGCGGGGGGATGTGGTGTTCAGCTATGCCAATGGGCGCATCAGCCAGATCGGCCTGGTGGAAACGGGGGCGGTCACGGCGCCAAAACCACCGGAGTTCGGTGCCGCTGGGGACAACTGGAGCCAGGAGGGCTGGCTGGTGCGGGTGAACTGGCAGCCGCTGCGCCAGGCCCTGGTGCCGCAGACGTTCTTTGAATTGCTGCAGCCCCTTCTGCCGGAACGCCACAGCCCGATCAGCACCAGCACGGGCCGAGGCAATCAGGGCTCTACCTAGCGGGGCTGAGCAAAACCCTGGGGCTATTGCTGCTGAAGCTGATCGAAGACCACGCCGATGCAGCGGTGCGGGTGCACCTGGTGGTGCTGGCGGAAGAGGGCGCGATTGCGACAACCGCGAGCGGCTGAGCGGTGCTAACGGCCTGCTGCTTTCCCCCCATGTGGACAAGATCTTCGACCGGCACTTGATCAGCTTTGATGCCGGCGGTGAGCTGATCTGTGAACACGAGGCTGCCCGCGAGGCGCTGCGCTGTTGGGGGATCGATGGCGCCAACCTGATCCGGCCATTCAGCCGCGACCAGGAGCAGTTTCTCAGGGCCCATCGGGAAGCACTGCGGCGCTGAGCTGCGAAGGATCACCAGGAAGAAAGCGCTGGATGAACACCGCCAATGGCATGGGCCCGCAGCGGGGATTCCAGCTGTCGCCGCCGGGGATTCGACGCCAGCACTGCACCTTTAGGTGGGGGTCTGCGTCGGGGAGGAGGTGCACCAGGTAGCGGTACTCAGCATCGGCGGAAAACTCTGGGCTCTGGATTGGCTCCGCTTTGGGCTGGATGCTTAGGAAGGCCACAAGGAAGGAGGCCGGTTCGGGGGCTTCGCGTAAGGTCTCCGCAAAGCGCCAGGCGGCGCCGGTGGGGTAGCCGTCGTGGTGGAGATAGAGATGGCGCACCGGTGCTTCGGGAAAACCGGTGAAGGTGTAGACGGCGCGGGTGGCCAAAAGGCTGGAGCAGCTGCTCTCTCAAGTGCCACCGGCGTATCAGCAGAATGGAGATACAACTGAAGCTCGCACACTCAAATCTTCATGATACAGAAATCACCTGGCCTTGGACATGAGATGGAATCAGGTAGTCAAAATCTTTGTCCGTCGTCAGCAAGAAGGCATCGGCGGCAACGGCAGTCGCAGCAATCCACAGATCGTTTTGCCCATATTTCGCGCCCCGAGCGGATGGGAGCGTGCATGAGTAACGCCCGCTTTCAATAGTTTTTTGTACCGTAACATTTATTAACGCCAACTGGACGCGAAAACGCTCGTAAACATATTAAGAGGTGGCCAGAGGTAGAGGCTTAGGTTGTTGATTCGGATGTGGAGGGTAGAAGACTGCTCTGGATCCAGACTGTGAGATAAGCCTGCGCCGGATGGGTTGGCGACTCTGGATATCGCCGCTCCAAAGTGCCGTCCCTCACCATTGGTGCGAGGTGGCGATTGGAAAGATTGTCGGGTTCCATTTTGAGCCGGTGCGCCAGCCAGGCAGGGGTTCGCCAGTGGCCGGCGCAGAGCTGGGCAATCACCTGCCGCAGGGGTTCCTTTCTTGGACGTACCCCAAGCGCTGCGATGGCCTCCAGCAACGAAGGGGCCAGCTGCTCCCCTTGATCGGCGCCCAGCTCCCCTCGATCGGGCCCGAGCTCCCCCCGATCCGATTGGAGCTCCCCTCGATCCAGCACCTGCTCCCCCCGATCGGCGGATTCGGCAGAGCGCAGCCGTGGCGCCAGGGTGTAGAAGCTCTGCGATCCAGCGGGGTGCAGCTCCAGCAGGCCCCGATCCCGCAGCCGCCGCAGGATCTGACTGGCGCCAAGGGTATCGAAACCCATGAGGCTGCGCAGGCTGGCGTTGTCCACTTGGGTGCTTCGGTGCGCCTGGAGCAGCGCCCGGAACTCCTCGTCGCTGAGATCCTCTCCACCGATGCGGGCCACGAAGGCACGGTCGCCTTCGCCGAGGGTGGTGGTGTTGCGCAGCACCACGCTCACACTCCTGGCGGTGGGATTGATACGGGGCGTGGGCAGAAACGCATCGGCCATCTCGGCAAACATGCGTGGGATGCCTTCGCCCTGATCACGGGTGAGGCCGAGATCCACCAGGGTGCGCATCAGGCGGGGGTTGCGGCTGCAGTGCACGCGCCTGAGGCTGAGCAGTTCATCGAGGCTGAGCTCCGGCAGGAGGCCACCAGGGCTGGTCACTTCCATGCGGTCGTCGAACAGCCACACTTCGATGCCGGCGCCCTGAACGCTGTAGTCGCGATGGGCGATCGCGTTGAGCACGGCTTCCTGCCAGGAGAATCGCGGGTATTCGCTCACCGGCCTAAAGCGGTTGCCCACCAGCCGTGAGGGTTGCCGCATCAAGCTGCCCACCACGCTGAGTGCTTCCTGCCAAACCTGGGGCAGGTTGCCTTCAATTCGCGGGCGTTCCTCCACGTTGTGCTCGGCCCCGAGGCGCCGCTCGGTGCCAACAACACGAAACACCCGTACTCCGGAGTTGGAATGCTCTGGGCCCTGTTTGGCGAACAGCAACTCAGCCGCCTGTCTGAGCACCAGCCCACTGCCACGGCGATCGGCCAGCTTCCGTTTCAGCAGATAGTCCTCATCGCTGAGCACCTCGAGGCCGGCACCCTGCCGTGCCTGGGCGAGCAGTTCGCGATCGAGATCAGCCAGCGCCAGGAGGGAAGGGCGGCTTTCGTAGCTCTCCACCAGGCCCTGGAACTTGAGCGCTCGGATCTTGCTTTCACTGGTCTCGATCGTCTGATCGCCGATGCGCAGCGGAAAGCCATCGCCGGTCACCTGCACTGGGCCGTCGGCGCTGGGCACGTCGAACACCACCAGTTCCTGCCCATCAACGGAAACCAGAAATCCAGGGGGTTGCGGGGGCTGTAGCCGCGCCTGGGTAACCGCCAGCAGGGACTCCAGCGCCTTGGGGGGCATCTGATGACCCGTGATGGAGTGGTCGTCCTCGATCCCAAGGATCAGAACGCCTCCTTCTGCATTGGCAAAGCCGGCCACATAGCGGGCCACCTGATCACGCACCTCGCGACGATCGCGGGGTTGCTTCTCACCCGGCGGACCGTGAAACAACGACTTGCGATCGAAATGCTGACCTTCGTCCTGGTTGAGGAAGGGCTTCACATCGAAGCGGGGCCCCAGGCCCGTCATCCCACCGCCTCCAGTAACACCTGTCCATTGTCTTGGACTTCGCGGGCTGTGCCACTCTCCAATTCCCTATACAACTGCTGCTGAAACCGCTGAGGCTCCAGCTCGGAAACGGCCCATAAGGCCCGCTCGCTGAGCGGCCCAAACTCCCGCAGCAGTCCGGCCAGAAAATCAGGGGGGACTGGGGCGGCATCGAGAGGGAGTTGATCCGGGTTGGCTGCAGCCTTGGGGCGACCACGTCGCGAGGGTTTGCCCGCACCAGCTTCCGCCTGGCGGGCCGCCCGAATCCGTTCCAGCAGCACGCTCGCCGGTTCGTCGCCCGGGTCCTGGGGCACCAGCTCGCCGCGGAACGCTTTGGCCAGCAGGGCTGGGGTGAGGCGATCGACGACCTTGCGGGCGGATGTGAGGCGGGCTTCGAGTTGGTCGGCGAGGGTGAAGAAGGTTTCGACGCGCCTGACTATTTCTTCCTGCTCGGCAGCACAAGGAAGTTGAATCGGCAGCAGCCCAAGAGTCGTCTTACTGATTGACGCGAGGTTAGTAGTTTGCTTTCCTCGCCCTAAAAAATGAGAGGCCCCACATGTATTGGCCCACCATGAAACAAATTTGGGCTGATTGCCTTGGTTGAGCAGGCGCGCTCGGAAGACGTGATTCTGGAAAACACATTCAGTGATTTGACCTTCCCAGATCCAACCCCTTCCGACTTTGTCTCTGTCACCACCTTCGTTAAACAGGATATCCCCGTCTTGAAGCAGCAATGCATCAAAACGCGTACGAGGCACTCGAATGAACGCCATCTCCCGCAAATCAAGGTAGCCACGCTGAACGTTGGCAACTCGTAGATATGGCAGCTCGGGATCCTCGGGATCTTGCTTTTTCGAGTCCTTAGTGAGTCCGCCTTGAATATCCGCAATATCCGACAAGCACGTCACGAGCCAATCCTTTTCCATCCCCCTCTCCTCCCGCCACTCCCGCGTCAACTCCCCCGACGTTGCCGCCGTCAGCACGGCCTGGCGAAAGCGCTTGAGGATCGCCGCCACGCCATCGAGCCGCTGGCGGCAGGCGTCAACAGCGGCGAGGCTGGTGTCGAGCTTGGCGGCGATGCGCCGTTGTTCGCTGAGAGGCGCAAGAGGTACACGAATGAGAGACAGCTTGCTCGCGTTAACATTGGCAAGAGCGATTCCTGCTGAAGCGCCTGAGATTGCATTCCAATATTCAGGGCTATGCAAAAAGCGATTCAGATACTTGGGAATGATGGCAAGTGTGTTAGGAGTAAAACGAATCAGATAGGAAGCAAATACGCACAGAACCGGTACTTCGCCAATCAGCGATGCAAAACCGACAGAGCCCGCTCGTGAAACAACTATATCGCCGGGAGAAAGTACGTACTTATCAATTTCATCAGGATTTTCTTGGCAGAATGGCACGGTTTCCCAGTTTACTGGTCCTTTTGTTATGTCTGTTGTGCGGAGAAGCTTGACGCTGCCGCAAGTAGACGCCTTGGTTGTCCAGCCATATTGTCCCTTGCCGGCAACCTCTCCCAAGGTGGAAATTTCCCACCCTGCAGGCAACTCACTACCCTCCATCACACCAGCTCCTCCACCTCTTCCCCCAGCTCCGCCAGGATCGCCCGCAGATCCTCCAGTGCCCCTTCCAGCTCCAGCATCGCTTCCTGGGCCAGCACCGACGGTTCCGGCAGATCGGCGCCGTCTTCGGCGGAATCATCCTTCAGCCAGGCCAGATCGAGGCTGTCGCCGCGGGCGGCGATCTCCTCGCGGCTGAAGCACTGCCATCGGCCTTCCGGCCCTGTGGCCGTGCGCAGTGCCAGGCCCAGGGGATCTGAGCCATAGGCCGCTTCAAACTCCGCGAAGTGCTCGCGGGTGAGCGGTGTACGTTTGCCGAAGGCCGGCATGTTGGCCCGCAGGTCGTACACCCACACCTCCTTGGTATTGCCCCGATCGCTCGTGCCGCGGGTGAAGAACAGCACGTTGGTCTTCACGCCCTGGGCGTAGAAGATGCCGGTGGGCAGGCGCAGGATCGTGTGCAGGTTGCACTTGTCCATCAGATCGGCGCGGATCTGTTTGCCCACGTTGCCCTCGAACAGCACGTTGTCCGGCAGCACCACCGCCGCCCGGCCGCCGGGTTTGAGCGCGCGATAGATGTGCTGCAGGAAGCAGAACTGTTTATTGCTGGTGGGGAAGAGAAAATCTCCCCGACTGGGTAAACCGCCGCCCTTCTTGGTGCCGAATGGTGGATTGGTGAGAATAAGGGTGGCCGGCGGCAGGGATTGGCCGTCGCCGCTGAGGGTGTCGCCATACCAGATGCCGCCCTGGCCGGGCCGGGAGTCGAGCCCATGCAGCATCAGGTTCATCAGCGCCAGGCGATGCGTGTCCTGCACGTGCTCCATGCCGAAGAAGGTGCGCTCGTAGAACCTCTTCTGCTGCGCTTCATCCAGCTCGAACACATCCTGCTGCTCGCGAATCCAGTGCTGCGCGGCAATCAGAAAGCCGCCGGTGCCCGCCGCCGGATCCTGGATCACATCGCCCAGCCGCGGCTGCATCACCGCCACCATTGCATCGATCAAGGGCCTTGGCGTGAAGTATTGGCCGGCACCCGATTTCTTCTCCTCGGCGTTCTTCTGCAGCAATCCCTCATAGAGATCGCCCAGCCCCTCTTGGCGGGCGCTGTACCAATCGAGCTTGTCGATCTCGCTCACCAATTTCGTGAGCGTGACCGGTTTTTTGATGAACGAGCTGGCGTTGCTGTAGATCTCCTGCACCAGCGGCGAACTGCCGCTCTCGCTGCTGCCCAGTTCCAGCAGCAGCAGTTGGTAGTGCTTTATCTGCTTGGGGCCATCCAGGCTTTCCAGCGCATCCCAGCGCCATTCCTCGGGAATCCCCTGCTCCTGGCCCGTTTCCTTGGCCATCTTCAGGAACAGCAGATAGGTGAGCTCCGTCACGTACTGGTGAAAGGTCACCCCGTCGTCCTTGAGGACGTTGCAGAGGTTCCAGAGCTTGCCGACGATGTCGTGCGTTGTGGTGGGCATCACCAAGCCTCGAGGTGGAGTTCAGCCACATGGGTGAAAGCCTGATCCGCCGTCACCAAGGTGCAGCCTTCGCTGAGGGCATGGCTGGCGATCAGTAGGTCCAGCGCCGCCAGCGGCTTGCCATGGCGTTCAAGTTCGGCGCGTAGCCGGCCATAGATCCTGCTGCAGGCTTCGGTCCAGGGCAGGACCTCCAGGGTGTCGAGGGTGGCCTCCGCCAGCTCTTGTAACCGCGTCGCCGTCGGCCGCTTCTCCAGGCCGTAGCGGATCTCGGCCACCACAATCGCCGACAGGCAACAACGTTGCTCACGCACCCAGCCATCCAGGCGTGGCGAGCGCCGCCTGAGAAAGGCGCTCACGGCGTTGGTGTCCAGCATCAACCTCCTCTTCCCTGCAGCCATCAGGGAAAGTTCACCGGTTCGGGAGGACTGGTGTCGTGCAACCCCTCGAAAAACGCATCCAGTTCTGCCCGGAAGCCAGGCTCCTGCAGCAGCGCATCCCTCAGCTCCAGCAACTCCTTGGCCGAGGGCCGCACCGGGGTGAGCACCACCGCACCGCTTTCGAGGTCCCGATGCACCTCCACCTCCGTTCCCTCGAAGCGGAATTCGGCCGGCAGTCGCACCGCCTGGCTGCGGCCGTTGAGGAACAACTTCGCGCGCATGGCCCAACCCCCCAGGCGATCGATACCGAGTCTAGATCGAGGCCGCGATCTCATGCTGCCTCCCACACGGCTTCGTTGAAGCGGTGCAGCACCTGCTCCAGCTCGCCGCCGAACAGTTTGTTCAACCGCGGCCAGCCGCCCCCCTCGCGGCGGAAGATCAGGGCGTCGTCGTCAAGGGCTTCGCGGTCCACGATCGTGATCGCCTTGGTCTGGTTGGCGATCCGTTGCAGCCACTGGCGTTGGGGTGTGGTCCAGCTGCGGGAGGCCAGGATTCGCTGCAGGGCCTTCTCCACCCGCTGCTCGTAGGGCACCAGTGCATCGCCCAAAGCTGCCTGGCGGATGTAGCCCATGATCGAGGCGGCCATCTGCTGGTTGGTGGTTTCGCGCCAAGCGGTGGACAGGGTGGCCTCGTTGTAGCCCCGCTGATCGAGGGCCAGCCTGAGCTCCCGCAGGTCCTTGCGAGTGAGTTCCCACGGCCGCTGCAGCACTGTGGTGAGGGCCGGCAGATCGTTACCGGCATCGCGCACAAAAGCGGAGAAGCCATCGAGGTAGTCCTCCGGGCGGGTGGCCTCGCCATAGCCCCGCTCAATCGAGCGCAGGGCGTCGTCGTGATCGGAGAGGAACTGGGGTTCGGCGGGCCCGTCCCACTGCTGATCCAACAACTCAGCCAAGCCGTGGATGGACCCTATCCAGCGGCTGGCCTCCGTGATCGGCAGCTGCTGAAGCCGGTTGATGAAATCGGAGGGTTCCTCGCCAGTGAGCAAGCGGAACTGGGCTGCATGGTTCTCGCTCAATCGCTGTTGTTTGCGCCGCAGCTTGGCAATCAGCTGTTGACGCACCAGCTTGCACTCCTCGCCCTCGGTATTTTCCAGTTCTTGGATCAGCTGGCTGAAGGTGATGTTCGGATTCACCACCACTGGCTTCATGTCCGTGAACTTCTCCAGCGCCTCGTAGATCCGTACTGCATCAAAGATGCGGAAGTGGGTCTTGTCGATCGCATCACAAAGGCGGGTGGCGCGGCCGATCATTTGGTCGTACAGAATCCTGCTGTTCATGCGCCGCAGAAAGACGATGTTGCAGATCGCGGGCACATCCACACCGGTGCTGAGCAGGTCCACCGTGACGGCTACATTGGGAAATTGTTCATTTTTGTAGCGGCGGATCAGTTGCTTTGGCTTATCACTGGCACCGGTGATCTTGGCAACCGCATCATTGGGCACGCTTCCGTAGCGAGCCTGGAAGGCCTCTTTGAGCAGCATCACCACCAGATCGGCATGGGGATCGCTGGCACAGAAGATCAAGGTTTTGTAGGGGGAAAACGGATCCAGCTCATCAGCGAGCGCTTCGCAAACCACGCGGTTGAAGGGTTCGGTGATCACCTTGCGGTTGAATGCTTCTATCTCAAAGCGAAGTTCATCAGGTGTGGTGAACTGATCAATCTGTGTCGTGTTCGGATCGTAAATCTTGACTTCTTCCCCAGCAGCCCATGCAATGCCTTCGCTGGAAAGCTCGGTGTTGATTCGGATCGGCGGCTCGTGGTCCACCAGGAAGCCATCCACCACCGCCTCGCGGTAGCTGTACACGAACACCGGCTTGCCAAAGATGATCACCGTGTGCAATGCCGGCGTGGCCGTCAGGCCGATCCTGACGGCATCAAACATCTCGATCACCTTCCGGTACTTCGAGACGTAGTCGTTGAAATCCCGGAAACGAAGCTCAAGCTCACTAAGCTCCCGATCCAGCAGATAGCCCCGGTGGCATTCATCCACCACGATCAGGTCGTAGGTGTCCACCGTGGGCTTGTCTTCCTCGCTGCCAAGCAGCAGGCGCTGCACCATCGCCTGCACGGTGGCGATGTGCACCCTTGTATCGCTTTCCACCTCGCGCTCGCCGAGTTCCTTAATGCCGTAGATAGCAGCGAAGCTCTGCAGGCTTTCCATCCGCGTTTCCTTGAAGGCATCGGCGGCTTGGGTGCCGAGTTCCGAGCGGTCCACCAGAAACAGCACACGCCGGAATCGCCCGGTTTTGAGCAGCCGATAGATCAGGGCCACGCAGGTTTTGGTTTTGCCCGTGCCGGTGGCCATGGCGAGCATGATTTCCCGCTGGCCTGCAGCGATTGCCGCTTCGGTGGCCTCGATCGCACGGCGCTGGTAGGGGCGCAGGGGAAAGCCAAAGCTGAACGATTCCCGCCGCAGTTGCTGATGGGCCAGGTTCACGTCCTGGCGCGCCAGCGCCTTGAGACCTTCGGGTGAATACCAGCGTTCGAGGGGGCCGGCGAGATTTTCATTGCGGCGCAGATCGCGGAACCAGATGCCGCTCTTGGTGCGGAGTTGGTTCAGGAAGGGCCGGCCATTGCTAGAGAAGGCGAAGGGGATGCGGTACTCAGCCTCTGGACCCCAGCGATCACTGCTCAGTTCTGTTTCGGCGCTTGGCCGGAAGTCCCGGCAATATCGCTCAGCTTGGGGCACCTTGCCTGCCACATCGGTGTTGGCCCGCTTGGCCTCAACGGCCGCATAGGGAGTAAGGCCAACGAACAACACATAATCAGCAGGACCGCTGCTGGTGGGCCATTCGGCAATAGCCAGGTTGCGGTTTTTTTGCGGCCGTGCACCTTTCCCATGCCGAAGGGTCTGCGAGTCCGCCTCCCAGCCCGCCTGCCGTAACTGCTCATCGATCAGCTGGCGTGTAGCGGCCTCATCCAGTTCGATCGAGCCAGCGGCCTTGCGAGCAGCCTGCAACAATCCAGCTGACACCGCTGCAGGTTGCCGAACTGCGGCGCTCTGTAGGGCTTGCAGTTGAGCAGCGAGGGCAACCTTGTCCGCCTCGGCCGCTTCGGCCAACTGTTCCCATTGCAGCTGCTCGTCGAGGGCCTGTTGCAGCTGGGCCTCCGTGGCGCTGAGCTGCTCGGCCACGGCTCCTCCCTCGGCACGGAAGGCATCGAGCGCACGCTGCAGGGCGGCCAGCTCCGTGCGTAGTTCCTCGCTTTCATCAGCCGGAGGCTGAGGAGGACGAAAAGGACCACTGCGGAACTCGGGATCCGAGAAGGTGCGGTGAAACCACACCCCCAACTGCCAGGCGATTTTGAGGGTGCTCAGGGCGCTGGAATGGTCGCCGTAGAGGCCATGGGTGGCGTCATTTCCTGTCGTGCGCAGGTCATGGAAGAGAGCAGCCACCTCACGCTCGATCAGGCCATCGAATTCCAAGCGTCGAATCAAGGCCAGTTGCGATTCCTGGGCGTTGGTGAACGCTCCAAACCGGGACGCCACCTGCTGGGCCTGTCGTTCTCCCAGCTGCCGCAGCTTGATCAGCGCCGTGTTCGGATCGTCGGGGAAATACCGTTCCGCTAGCGACCCAAGCCGAAACAACTGCTCGTCGTAACGGCGTAGATGGGCGAAGTTGGTACTCACAACACCTCCACCCACTGGCGGATCTTCTCGGCCTTCAGGACACCACGGGAGCTTTTGGCGGACACCAGAGCGGCGCGACACTCCTGGTAGTTGCTCTCAAGAGCCTCGGTATCCGGGGATGCCAGGAATGCGGAGGCGGAGCGGAGTGGCATGAGGTATACGACCTGCTGACTAAGGAATATGGGTTTACGCAAATTATGCAGTAGCTCTCATCATGGCGAGTGGGCCTTCTGGCCTTACCCGCAGGATTTATGCGTTTCTTGCATGGGTTCCGCAATGCCCGATTGGGCCGACGGGCTCCTGGTGCTCGATCGCGTCTCCAGCGAGCGGGTGCTGACAAATTGGCGCCAGTGCCTGCCCAGCCGCCGGCCCCAGATGCTCCAGGAGTTGCGCGCCCTCGCCGCCGAAGGGGTGATCGGCCCCGCCAGCGGCCTGGCCCACTGGCTCGAAGCCCTCGCCATGGAGCCGGCCGACTTCTACGGGATCCGCGGCGCCGGCTTCACCGCCCTGCGGCGCGAGCTGGGCTGGTTGCCGCCTCACATGGTGGATGCACCCCATCCCCTGGAGGAGCGCCTCAGCCGCGCCATCGCCGCCTGATCCAGAGGCCCTCTCCGAGCGCGAGCGGCGCCAGTGGCTGATGCTCACGGCCCAGCTCTACCGCTTCTCTTCGAGAAGGCTGCGCCTACGCAGCCTGCGGCTATGGCGTGCTCTGCACCGACGCCCCCTGGATCCACCGCGAAATGGCTCGACGATCGCCAGCTGATCCGCAGCGGACCCTTCGATGCCTCCCCCTGCCCCCAGGCCTCCCTCGCTGATCTCGATGCCGAACGCATGGTCTGGTTCATCGATCGGGCCCGCCAGGTGCGTGGCTTCCAGCTATCACCAAACGCCTCCGCCAGCGAACTGCTCACCCACCTCAACCTGCTCCCCCACGGACAGCCCATGCACGCCGCCGTGCTGCTCTTCGGTCGCCAGCCCCAGCGCTTCCTAATCAGCAGCGAGTTGAAGGTCAGCAGCGAGGTGAAGGTCAGCAGCGAGGTGAAGGCACCCACCTCACCCACCTGCGTGTGCCGGGCCATTGCGAGGCGTTCCAGGCGCTTCTCAATGCTCATCAGCCGGATTGGCAGGAACATCGTGCCTTGCTGAACAGCCTGCCCCTCCTCAGCGGTTGACCCGGCCCAGGCGCGGCGGCGGGCTATGGCCCGGGCGGACCTAGGGTTGAGATTCAGCTTTTGACTACGCCCATGGCATCCTCCGGCCTGGCGGCTCCCCTGGTCTCACCGATGGCCAGCATCGGCGTGCCGAGGGAGATCAAGCGCGATGAGCAGCGGGTGGCCCTCACCCCCGATGGGGTGCGGGAGCTGGCGGGCCAGGGGATGGAGGTGCGCATCGAGGCGGGGGCGGGCCATGGCGCCGGCATCAGCGATGACGACTACGCCGCCTCCGGCGCCCGGCTGGTGAGCCGCGAGGACGCCTGGGCGGCCCACCTGGTGGTGAAGGTGAAGGAGCCGCAACCAGAGGAGTTCGGCTTCCTGAGGCCCGACCTGGTGCTCTTCACCTATCTCCACCTGGCCGCCTACCCGGAGGTGGGCCGCGCCCTGTTGGAGGCGGGCACCACCTCCATCGCCTACGAAACCGTGCAGCTCGAGGACGGCAGCCTGCCGCTGCTGGCGCCGATGAGCGAGGTCGCCGGCCGGCTGGCGGCCCAGGTGGGGGCGCACCTGCTGGAGAAGCCCCATGGCGGCCGCGGCATCCTGATGGGGGGCTGCACCGGCGTGCGCCCGGCTCGGGTGGTGGTGCTGGGCGCTGGCACGGTGGGCTGGAACGCCGCCCGAATCGCCGCCGCCATGGATGCGGAGGTGTTCCTGCTGGACCGCTCGCCTCAGCGGCTGCGGGGCCTGGAATCGGACCGCCGCGGTCGGATGGTCACCCTGGTGAGCAGCAGCGCCCTGATCGAGCGGTTGGTGCCCGGGGCCGACCTGCTGATCGGCGCCGTGCTGCTGCCCGGCGGCCGCGCCCCCACCCTGGTGGATGAGGCTTTGGTACGGCGCATGAAGCCGGGCTCGGTGATCGTGGATGTGGCGATCGACCAGGGGGGCTGCATCGCCACTAGCCGCGAAACCACCCACACCGACCCGGTGGTGAGCATCCATGGCGTGCAGCACTACGCCGTGGGCAACATGCCCGGCGCCGTGCCCTTCACCTCCACCGAGGCCCTGGTGAGTGTGACCCTGCCCTACATCGTGGTGATGGCGGGCCGGGGCCTGGCGGAGGCGGTCACCGACCGGCCCGAGCTGCTCTCCGGGCTCAACACCGTGAACGGCTCGGTGTGCCATCCCGGCGTGGCCCGCGCCCTGGATCTCACGCCCCGCCATCCCATGGCCTGCCTGCGCTGAGGCGCTGACCACTCCATCGGGCCACGATGCCGGCATCGGGCTCCCTCGCCAACATGGGCCCAGCCCAGCTTCGGCTGGGCCCCCGTTCTGCCCTCCGGCCTTTGCGATGTCCAGCCCCGCCAGCGATTCCGCTCCCGACGGCTACAGCTTGCTCCGTGACTTTCTCCAGCCCCAGGCCGCCAGCGGCCGACCCAGTGGTGCCGCTGCCGCCGATGGCTCCGCCCTTCAGCGGCTGCTGCCCACCGGCGGCACCCTCCCCTGGTTCGAGCGGCGCTGGGCGAAGGCGGGCCTTCCGGCGGCCCTGCTCAGCGTCCTGCGCAGCCTGGGCCAGGTGATCTTCATCAATAACCCGGTGAGCGGCCTGCTGCTGTTGCTGGCCCTGCTGCTGCAGTCGCCCTGGATGGCCCTCTTCGCCGTGCTGGGCACCGTGACGGCCAATCTCACCGCCCGCGCCTTCACCGCCGAGCCCATGGCCTGGAGCAACGGCATCTACGGCTTCAACGGGGCCCTGGTGGGGGCGGCGGTGGCGGCCTTCGCCCATTTCGGCCGCGACACCGGCCTGCTGGCCTGGCTGGTGGTGGTGGTGGCCGGTGCGATCGTCACCACCGTGTTGCTGCATGGCCTGGGCCGCTGGGTTTTCCGAATGGTGGGCCTGCCGCCGCTCACCCTTCCCTTCTGCCTGGTGACCTGGCTGCTGCTCAATCTGGTGGCCACCCTCAACCATCCCGCCCTCCAGCTGGCTGAACATCCCGCCCTCAAGGGCGGCACCGGCGTCCTTGAGGCCCTGCTGCTGGCCCTGCCCCATGGCTTCGGCCAGGTGCTGTTCTGCCCCGGTCTGCTGTCTGGGGTGCTGGTGCTGCTGGCCACGGCGGTCGCCAGCCCGCTGGCGGCCCTGGTGGGTCTGCTGGGGGGGGGCGTGGCCGCCATCACCGGCCTGCTGATCGGGGCCAGCCCTGAGGCGGTGGGTGTGGGGTTGTGGAGCTACAACGGCGTGCTCACCGCCATGGCGATCGGCGGCACCTTCTATGCCCCTACCCGCTTGAGTGTGGCGGTGGGCCTGCTTGGGGCGGCGGCCGCCAGCCTGATCACCCCTGGCCTCTCCGGGCTGCTGGCCCGGGACCTGGCGCCCGGTTTTCCCCTCCTCCAGCTCCCCTTCATCGTCGCCACCCTGGCGATGATGATGGTGATCCGCTGGTCGCTGCACTCGCTGCTGCCCGTTGCACTGCATGCGATCTATACCCCCGAGGAGCATCGCCGCCGCTACGAGGTGAGCCGCTCCCTGCTCGGCGACTTCCGCCATCGCCTGCGCGCTGTGGTGGCGGGACGCCATCATTTCGTTCCCTCTCCCATGGCCTCAGGGTCCGGTGATGCCCAAGACCGGGAGGCCGCCAGCGAGTTGCGGCGGCTTTATCGACAGCTCGATCGCAATGGCAACGGCCGACTGAGCGTGGCCGAATTGGCCACCGGGCTGATGCAGCGGCGGAGCGGCGGTCAAGCCGACCTCATGAACCGGAGCCTGTTCCAGCGGCTGCGCCAGGTGCTGAAGGCCATGGATGTGGATGGCGACGGGGCTGTGGATGAAGATGAATTCACCGCTCTGATGCTGCGGCTGCGGCGCCTCAGTGAGGGTGAGGAGCGGCTGATGCACTACCTGATGCCGGTGGATGCGAACGGCGACCACCAACTCGATCCCGCCGAGCTGCGGCGCCTGCTTGGCAGCGTCGGCCAACCGCCCCTGACGCCCCAGGAGGAGCGCCACTTGTTCGGTCCGCTGGATGGCCGGCTGAGTTGGTCGGCCTTCATCGACCGCCTTCTGCTGGTCTGAGGCCTTCGAGGCCCGCCCGCTGAAACCCGTTCCAGGTCGGGCCACCGCACACCGTTCCGATCGCCGCCGCCAGGGCGCTGGCGAGCAGCAACCAGGGAAAGAGCCGGCTGTTGTTCTGCAGGATGAACACGAACACGGCGCAGAACAGGGGTGTGCGGCAAGCGGCGCTGAAGACCGCCGTGGCGCCAACGGCCACCAGCATCGCCTGCTGATCCGGGGGCAGGCGGTGCACCAGGGCGGCGCTGAACACGGCGCCGAGGGCCATGCAGTCGTGCATCAGGCCCCCGGGGGCGCCGGCGGCCAGGGCCAGCAGCGGACTGATCAGGCGCGGCAGAACGGCCCAGCGGGGGCTGGTGCTCTGGCCGGCCAGGGCAGGGCCGAGGGCGAGGGAGCCATCGTTGAGGCTGAGGCCGCCACTGAGCTGGGCCAGCAGGCCGAGCAGCAGGGCCACAGCGAGGGCGGTGGGCAGGAAGTGGTGCTGCAGCAGGCCCTGCAGCCGAGGGGTGAGGGCCAGCAGCAGCCGCAGGAAGAGCACCCCCAGCAGGGCTGCCACCACGGTGAGCAGCAGGGCCCAGGGCAACAGGATCAGGGGTGGCGAGCCCTCCAGCACGGCCTGCACCCGTGCCGGCACCCCCAGATCGCTGGTCACCAGGCTGCCAACCCCTGCCAGCAGCAGGGTGGGCAGCACCAGCGGAAGGCCCCGCTCGGCGCTCAGCTCCTCCAGGGCATAGGTCACCCCGAGCAGGGGCGAGCGGAAGGCCGCCGCCAGCCCCGCGCCCGCTCCCACCGCCGCTGCCAGGGGTATGGGCAAGGCCTGCAGCACCTTCAGCCGGCGGCGCAGGGCCAGCAGGGTGGAGGCGCCGAAGGAGGCGGCGGGGGATTCAATGCCCACCGCCAGGCCGGCCAGGTGGGTCCCGGCCAGCAACACCAGCCGAGCCAGCTGGGCAGGCCCCCGCAGGCCCAGAAGGGCCAGATCCCGCTCTTCGGGCGCCGGGGACTGCTGTTGCAGGCCCTCCACGCCGCTGATGCCGCCGCCCCGGCCCAGCGCCAGGGGCCCCCAGGCCAGGGCAAGCACGGTGAGGGTGCCGCAGGCCACCCCCAGCGGCAGCAGGGGGTCGAAGAGGCCGGGCACCCCCAACTGCCACTGGCGCTGCAGCAGGAAGCCCAGGGCGGAAAATGCCTGGATCGGCAGGATCACAAGGCCCAGCGCCAGGCCGCAGGGCAGCAGGGTGAGCAGCAGCTGGGGGCTCAGGGGGATGGTGGCCTCGGCTACCCCGGCAGCCAGCAGCCAGCGGAACCAGCCCGGGTTTCGGCGGCCGCCCCCCGGTTCGCCTCGATGGCCCCGGGAGGCGGCCCGGGGCCATCGGGGTAGACGCAGCCGAGGACGCATCAAAGAGGGGCGGGCTCGCTCCGATTCTTGCTGCTTTCCTCGGCTCTCAGCACGCGGTGGCGGCAGCGTGGCCACGATTCGTGCCAGCGCAGGCTTCCCGCCGGGTCATCGGCGGCTGGAGCCGCGGCTCAGCCCATCAGGGCCTGGAGCTCGCCCTCGCGGGCCCGGTCATAGCCCCGCCGCTCCGCCTGCAGGGCCAGTTCATCGCTGTCGGAGTGCTCCAGCGGCAGGTCGAACCAGAAGGTGGTGCCCACGCCGCTCTCGCTGGCCATGCGCACCTGGGTGCCGTGTTTCTCGAGGATGCCGCGCACGATCGAGAGGCCGAGGCCGGTGCCGGCTTCGGTGTGCACGGCGTTCTCCACCCGGAAAAAGCGCTCGAAGATCCGCTCCTGGTCCGCGGCCGCGATACCGCAGCCGCTGTCGGCGATCTCGATCCGCAGCCGTGGCAGGGGAGAGGTGAGGGCGCAGTTGGGGTTGTCGCCCGGCCGGCTGTCGGGATCGAGCACGCATTGATCGGGCCAGGGATAGGCCCGCAGCCTCAAGGCGCCGCCGGGCGGAGTGAACTTCAGGGCGTTGCCCACCAGGTTGTCGAACACCTGCAGCAGCAGGTCCCAGTTGCCCAGCACCCGGGGCAGCTGGGGATCGGCATCGAAGCCGAGATCCACCCCCTTTTCACCGGCATTGAGGCGGTAGGTGCGCAGGGTCTGCTCGATCGCCGGACCCACCTCGAAGGGCTCCAGTTCCCAGACCCGGTCGGATTCGAGCCGGGAGAGGTCGAGCACGTCGTTCACCAGTCGCGTCAGCCGATCGGTTTCGGCATTGGCGATGCCGAGGAACTCCTGTTTTTGCTCATCGCTGAGCTGGTCGTTGTAGTCGTGCAGGGTTTCAACGTAGCTCTTGATGTTGAACAGGGGCGTGCGCAGTTCATGCGAAACGTTGCTGATGAAACGGCTCTGGGCGGCGTTCAATTCCACCTCCCGGGTCAGGTCCTGGATCGTCATCGCGATGCCCTTGAGCACCTCCCCGCTGGCATCCCGCACCGACTGCAGCACGATCCGCAGGGTGCGCGGCGGCTCCCCGAAGCTGCAGCGCACATCGGTGCTCTCCCGCTCACTGCTGATCAGGTTCTGCAGGGCACCGGCCAGCTCCATCGCCAGCCGATCGGGAAGCACGCCTATCACCTCGCTGCCTTCGAGATTGCGGGCCTCCCAGCGGAACAGACGGCGGGCGGTGGGATTCACCAGCACGATGCGGCCCTCGGCATCGAGGAGCACCGCCCCATCGGCCATGGTGGCGATCAGCGACTGCTGCTTGACCTGCTCGGCCCTCAGTTCCTCGATATTGGCGGCTTTGTACACCTCCAGCTGGGAGGCCATGGTGTTGAAACCCTCCAGCAATTCGCCCAATTCACCGCCCACAGGCAGGGCGATGCGGGTGTTGAAGTTGCCGCCGGCGATTGAGCGCACCCCCCGCAGCAATTCCTTCACCGGGCGGATGATCGTGAGGGCATTGATCACCGAACCCAGGATCACCAGCACCCAGATCGATACGAACACCGCCACCGTGACCTCCCGGGTGAGGGCCGAACTCACCAACAGGGTTTCGTTGGGGTTGATGCCCAGCGCCACCACGCCGAGGTAGCGATCGCCACTCACCATCGGTACGAACACATCGGTGACCTGCCCATCGGGGGTGAGGTGCTGGCGGATCAGCGGATTGTCAGGGCGCCGCTGTAGGTCGGCAGGCAGCTCCAGGCGCCGGCTCAGCAGCTGCTCCCCCGCCGGCGGGGTGCCTTCGCCGCCGTTGCCCATTGGGATGCCGAGATAGATCACGCCATCGGCATCGGCGAACACGATGTAGCGGAGGCTGCGGCTGGATTGCCAGAAGCGTTCCGCCACCGCCGCCAGCTCCCGGTCATCGCCTTGGGCCACCAGCGGCGTCACGTTGGCCGAGAGGAGCAGACCCAGATCGCGGGCGTAGCGGGTGTCGCTGATGCGCGCATCCTGCTGGATGCTGTTGAGGGAGAAGAAGGTGATCCCTGTCATCAGCAGGCTCACCACCAGGGTGGCCACCGCCAGCAGCTTGGTCTGCAGGCTGAATTCGGCCCACCAGCGGGCCAGGGCCTCCAGCCAGGCCGGAGTGCTCTTGGCGGCGGCGGTGGCCGCGGCGGCGGAGGCCGGCCAGCTCAGGGACTGGGCGGAGTTCTCGCCTGAGCGTTCAGCTCCCGCGGCGGCGGGGCCACCGGGATCGGCCATGGTGGTTGGGGAGGAAGGGAGCATCAGGTGGGTGGGCTGCTCGGCCGGCGACGCACCTGGTGGCCAATGTCGCGCCGGAAGCTGATTCCTTCGAAGCTCACCCCCGCCAGTCCTGCGTAGGCGGCTTCGAAGGCCGCATCGAAGTCGTCGGCCTGGGCCACCACCGCCAGCACGCGGCCCCCGGCCGTCACACAGCGGCCATCCTCTTCCAGACGGCTGCCGGCATGGAAGAGCTGCAGGGTGTCGCTGGGCTTCAGGGCGCTGTGGATGGGGTCGCCCCGGCGCACCTCCCCCGGGTAATCGGCGGCGGCGGCGATCACGCAGGCGCTGCAGCCGGGAGCGATCGCCAGGGTCGGGGCCGCGGCCAGGTTCCCCTGGGCGCAGGCCAGCAGCACCGCCGCCAGCTCAGGTCCCAGGAGGGGCATCAGGGTTTCGCATTCGGGATCGCCGAAGCGGCAGTTGAACTCGATCACCTGGGGGCCGTTGGCGGTGAGCATCAGGCCGGCATAGATCACGCCGCGGTAGTCGATGCCCCGGCCCCGCAGAGCCGCCAGGGTGGGCTCCAGCACGCTGCGGCGCACAGCCTCCAGGCCCGTCGCGTCGAGCAAGGGCGCCGGGGCATAGGCCCCCATGCCGCCGGTGTTGGGGCCGGTGTCGCCTTCGCCGATGCGCTTGTGGTCCTGGGCGGGGGGTAGCAGCACCATCGCCTGGCCATCGGTGAGGGCGAACACCGACACCTCCGGGCCGCTCAGCTGCTCCTCGAGCACCAGCGAGGCACCCGCCGCACCGAAGCGTCCGTCGAACACCTCCTCGATCGCGGCCCGTGTTTCCTGCACGCTGGCGGCCACGGTCACCCCCTTCCCGGCCGCCAGCCCATCGGCTTTCACCACCAGCGGCCGGTTGAGCCGCTCCAGCAGCTCCACGGCCTCCTCGCGGCTGGAGGCGCTCCAGTAGCCGGCGGTGGGGATCCCCGCCTCCACCATCAGGGCCTTGGCCCATTGCTTGCTGGCCTCCAGCTGGGCGCCGTCGGCGCCGGGGCCGAACACCGCCAGCCCATCGCGCCGCAGCCGATCGGCCAGCCCCGCCGCCAGAGGCGACTCCGGCCCCACCACCACCAGATCGATCGCCCGATCCCGGCAGGCGGCCGCCAGGGCCTCACCGTCGCTTTCGGCGATCGCCAGCACCTGGCAGCCCGGTAGGCCCTGGGTGCCTCCGTTGCCCGGGGCGATCCACACCGCCTCCACGCCGGGGCAGCGGGCCAGGGCCCAGCCCAGGGCATTTTCGCGGCCGCCGCCGCCCACCACCAGGATCCGGGCCGGCACGGCCCCGGGAGTCGCCGGGTCGGGAAGGGGGGTGGCCGCGGCGCGGGCGGCGGGATCGGATGGGGCCATGGGCTGAGGGAAGGCCACCGGGGCCGATCCGGTGGGGCGCTGCTGGGTCCAATCCTGCCAACCGGAGCCGCCGACCCGCGCCCTCGGGCGCCGGCAGGAGGGCCCCTTAGGTTGGGAATGCCGCTGCGACGGGCGGTTCGCGTCCCTGGTCGCCCCCGGGGGCACCGGACGAGCCCGTGCTCTGCACCGATCCCAGAGCTGCCCTCGGGCCCGCCCAAAGCCCCATCCCGTTCCGATCCCGCGCGGGTCCTCCGCGTGCCGACACCGCCCTGAGCCCGTGATGCCGCCCCGGCCCGCGTTCCCTTCCACCAGCTTCGCCCCGGTCGGCCTAGGGCCCCGCCGCGCGCGCAGGCGAGCCCTGGTGGTGCGGTTAGCGGCCCTGCTGCTCCAGGCCGCCGCGGCACCGCTGCTTCCTGCGGCGGCGGCGCTTCCCGCGCCGGCCCCTGAACCACCGCCCCTCAGCCAGGCCGAGTTTCAGGAGCTACTGCGCCATGGAACCCTCGAGCAGCTGGCCGAGGGTTGTCAGCGGGTCGTGGAGGCGGACCGTCTCGATCGCCTCCGCCGGATCCGTGAGCGGTTGCTGCTGATCCTGCCAGCGCCCCAGCCCCTGCCCGTGGTGCTCGCCAACGCCGAGGTCCTGCTCAGCTGTCACCAGCCCCAGGCGGCCCTCACGGTGCTCGATCGGATCAGCCCGGCGGCCGGGGCCGAGCGGCTGCAATGGTTGCTGATGCAGTGGCGGGCCGCCCAGGCCGCCATGGACCACCGCCGGGCCGCCCTGGCCCTGGAGCGTCTCGGGTCGGCCCGCCCGGCCAGGCTGGAGGCCCTGCTGCTGCCGGTGCTGCGCCGGGAGGACGGCACCGTGGTGAGCCGGCCGGCGCTGGATGTGCTCGCCGATCACCTCCAGGCCCGGGGATTTCCCCAGGCGGCTGCCAGCTTGCTGCTGGCCTCCCAGGAGCCGGGCTTGATCGGAGCCGAGCGCCGCCTTGAAGCGGTTCGGCTCCTGCAGGCCCTGCCGGCCGAGGAGCGCGCCGCCCTGCTGGAATCCGCTCTCGACCAGGCCGCGGCCGTGGGCGCCTGGAGCCTGGTCGGGGAACTGCTGGACGCCCAGGCGGCCCTGCCCTCCGAGCGGGCCCGCCAGCGGCGCCTGCGCCTCAGCCCCCGCATCGATGACGCCTATGGCGAATGGCTGATCCTGCGCCAGGATCCGGCCGCCTCCGCCAGGAGTGCCGAACTCGAGCGGCTTCTGCGCTCCCCCGAGGCGAAGGGGGGCCACCGGGAGGCTCCGCCGCCGGGCACACCGCCGACCGCACCCGCAACCACACCACTCACCGCTCCCAGGGCCGCTCCAAGGGCCGCTCCGCTGTCTATGCCATCCCCGTCCTCCCTCACCAAGCCCGTCGTTCCCCTGCCATGACCGCCTATTCCCTGGGCCCCCTGCTCTACGAGGGCAAGGCCAAGCGTGTGTACGCCACGGACCAGCCCGATCTGGTGGCTGTGGAGTTCAAGGATGACGCCACCGCCTTCAATGCCGAAAAGCGGGCCAGCCTGGCTGGCAAGGGCGAACGCAACTGCCGCATTTCCGCCCTGGTGTTCGAGTGGCTGGAGGGTCGGGGTGTGTCCACCCACTACCTCGGGGTCGAGGGTGATCGCTGGATGCTCGTGCGTCCCGTGAAGGTGGTGCCGATCGAGGTGGTGGTCCGCAACGTGGCGGCCGGATCGCTCTGCCGTCAGCTGCCGATCGCGCCGGGCACCCCCCTGGATCCACCCCTGCTCGACCTCTACTACAAGGACGATGCCCTGGGCGACCCACTGCTCACCGAGGCCCGGCTTGAGCGTCTCCAGCTGGTGAGCTCAGGCCAGCTCCAGGCCATCAGCGAGCTGGCGATGGCGGTGAACCGGGGTCTGCGGGAGCTGTTCGGTTCGGTGGATCTGGAGCTGGTGGATTTCAAGATCGAGTTGGGCTTCGCTGCCGACGGCCGCTTGCTCCTGGCCGATGAGATCAGCCCCGACACCTGCCGGCTCTGGGATCGCCGCATCAGCGACCAGAGCGACCGGATTCTGGACAAGGACCGCTTCCGTCAGGATCTCGGTGGTGTTGTCGAGGCCTACGGGGAGGTCCTCAAACGGGTCCAAGGGGTGTGTGCTCAACCCCGGGTCTACCGGTAAGGTCAGCCGGACTTGCGGCTTTGCCGCACCAGCCTCCCTCCCTCCATGGCCGGCGCCAGCCCCCGCAGGATTGTGCTCCTCCCTTCCGCCGGCTCCCGTCTCACCTTTGCTGTTCTGCCCCTTGTGGGGTTTGTGGTGATTGCCGCCGGCCCCACCCGGGCCGCCGAGATCTTCACGCCGGCGCCGCTCCCGCTGGCGCCCCCCACCGCTTTGGCCTCAGGGGCGGCCAGGGCCCAGCCCGTCGCCGCCACCCAGCTGCTGCTTGCGCAGGCTTCCCCGGCGGGCGTGTCTCCAGCGGCCGCTCCAACTCCCAAGCCCGCCGCGCTTGTTGTTCCCCAGGCTTCCCCAGCCAGCGCCTCCCCAGCGGGTGTCCCGACTCCGAAGCCCGCCGCGCCGGTGCTTCCTCAGGCGTCCCCGGCGAGCGCGTCACCAGAGGTGGCACCAACTCCCAAGCCCGCTGCCGCCGCCACCCCCCCGGTGGCGGTTCCTGCGGCCAGCCCTGCCACACCTTCGGTAACCCCTGCGGCGCCGGTCGCCACTCCCGCCAAGCCCTCCACGGCTGCCCCGCCCACTGGGGCCCCCTCCACGGCTGCCCCGCCCACTGAGGCCCCCCCCACGGCGGCCCCGCCCGCGGCAGCGCAGCCGCCGGCGGCCGAGGCGCCGCTGGTGGAAACACCCCCGGCCAATGAGCCCAGGGTGCAGCTCAGCGAGGTCGTGGTTGACGGCCTGGCGGGCCACCCGGAGCAGCAGCGCCTCGAGCAGGCCATTTATGGCGCCATGACGGTCACCCCCGGCAGCCAGGTGACCCGCAGCCAGCTCCGCAAGGACCTCGGGGCCATCTACGCCACCGGCTGGTTTTCGGATGTGCGGATGGTTCCCAAGGACGGCCCCCTCGGCGTGCGTCTGGTGGTGACCGCGCTCCCGTATCCGGTGCTCAGCAAGGTCACCCTCGAGCCGCCCGACGCCAAGGTTCCGGCCAAGGTCGTGGAGGAGACCTTCGCTGCTGATTACGGCCGCACCATCAACCTCAACACCCTGCAGACCCGCATGCAGGAGTTGCAGCGCTGGTACGCCGACAAGGGCTATTCCCTGGCCCGGATCACCGGTCCTGGCCGGATCGGACCGGATGGTTCCGTGCAGCTGCTGGTGCGCCAGGGCACCGTGCTGGGCGTGGAGGTGCAGTTCCTCGACAAGGAGGGCAACGCCACCGATGACAAGGGCCGGCCGATCCGGGGCAAGACCAAGACCTGGGTGGTGACCCGCGAGATCTCGATGCGTCCGGGTGAGATCTTCAACCGCCGCAACCTCGAGGATGACATCAAGCGTCTCTACGGCACCGGCCTGTTCAGCGACGTCAAGGTGACCCTGCGGCCCACCCCGGACGATCCCGGTCGGGTCACGATTGTGCTGGGGGTGGTGGAGCAGTCCACCGGCTCCCTCTCCGGCGGCCTGGGCTACAGCCAGAGCCAGGGTGTGTTCGGCCAGGTCCAGGTGCAGGACAGCAACCTCTTCGGCCGGGCCTGGGACATCTCCACCAGCTTCACCTACGGCCAGTTCGGCGGCCTGTTTGATATCACCTTCACCGACCCCTGGATCAAGGGTGATCCCTTCCGCACCGCCTTCCGGGCCAAGGCCTTCATCAGCCGCGATGTGCCGCAGGTGTTCCAGAGCCAGGACAACGGCAACTTTTACACCGTTTCTGATTTCTATCAGGCTCCTGGCACCGACCTCGCTTACAACATCTACAACAATCCGCTCAATCGATCGTTCGGCTCGGTGCAGCAGGCTGAATCCGAGAGCCCGAGCAACAGCTGGTTCAACTACGACGGCAACTCCGTGGTGGTACAGCGAATTGGCGGCAATCTCCAGTTCATCCGGCCCCTCAATGGCGGCAACCCCTTCATTCGGGCCCCCTGGAGTCTGATCGCTGGTCTCAATGCCCAGCAGGTCACCCCCATGAATGTGGGGGGCGAGACCATGCCCTATGGCGTGCTCAACAACGAGTTTTTCAACAGTGGCGGCACACAAGTGCCGATCAATTCGATTGTGTGCGTTGCTTACAACTGCGCCAACCGCAACCAGCTGGTGGGGCTCCGCCTCGCCACCACTTTCAACACCCTCGACGACCCCCGCAATCCCACCCGCGGTGATTTCCTGAGCCTCGGCACCGAGCAGTTCATTTCGGTGGGCCCTGATTCACCCACCTTCAACCGCCTGCGCGGCAGCTACACCCACTTCATCCCCGTGAACTGGCTGAAGTTCTACAAGGGTTGCCGTCCCGGCGCCAAGCCGGGCCAATGCAAGCAGGCCCTCGCCTTCCAGGTGTCGGCCGGCACCGTGGTGGGCGATCTGCCGCCGTATGAGGCTTTCTGCGTGGGCGGTGGCAACTCGGTGCGCGGCTATTACGACTGCGATCTCGGCGTGGGGAAGAGTTTCGGTGAGGCCACAATCGAATACCGCTTCCCCCTGTTCAGCATCGTGAGCGGTGAGCTGTTCATCGATGGCGGCACCACTTTCGGCAGCCAGAGCAACGTGCCCGGCAACCTCGGCCCCCTGCTGGGCAAACCGGGGGAGGGCTTCTCCGTGGGCACCGGCGTGATCGTGACCACTCCGGTGGGCCCGCTTCGGCTTGAGGTGGCCAGCCAGGATTTCACCAGCAACTGGCGCTTCAACCTCGGCGTGGGCTGGAAGTTCTAGTGACCATCTGGCCCCAGGATTACGCTCGGGCCTGGACCCTGGCTGCCGCGGTGGAGCGTGTCGGCGTCGGCCTCCATGGGGGCCTGTCTTGCCGGGTGCGGCTGGCTCCCTCTTCCCTTGCGGGCTATTGGGTGGGCTGGCTGGATGACCCCTCCAGGCCGCTTCAGCGCCTGGAGCCTTCCCAGGTGACCGATACACGCCTCTGCACGGCTCTTCAGCTCGGCGACCGGCGCCTGGCCACCGTGGAGCACCTGCTGGCGGCCCTGGCTGGAACCGGCGTGAGCCAGGCCGAGATCTGGGTGGACGCCGGCGAGATCCCCCTGCTCGATGGTTCCGCCCTGCCCTGGGTCGAGGCGATTGCTGAGGCCGGTCTTGAGGAGGTGGGTGAGCGACAGGAGCCAACCCTGCCGCCCGAGCCCCTCACCCTCCAGCAGGGCCTCGCCTTCATCACCGCCTTTCGGGCCGAGGCCCTGCGGCTGGCGGCCGCTGTGGAATTCCCCCAGGCGGCGATCGGCCGCCAGCTCTATTCGATCGCGCTCACCCCCGCGGCCTTTGTGGCCGAGATCGCCCCGGCCCGCACCTTTGGCTTCCGCGAGCAGGTGGAGCAATTGCGCGCCGCCGGCCTGATTCAGGGCGGCGGCCTCGATAACGCCCTGGTCTGCGACGGTGACCGCTGGCTCAATCCGCCGCTGCGCTTTGCCGATGAACCGGTGCGCCATAAGCTCCTTGATCTGTTGGGTGATCTCGCCTTGGTGGGTTTGCCCCGGGCCCAGGTTTTCGCCTACCGCGGCTCCCACGGCCTCCACACCGGCCTGGCTGCTGCGATCGCCGCCGCCGCCCCTTCGCCGCATCCCCACCTCTGCTGAGTGCCTGAGCCCTTGACCGTCACACCCGCCATTCCCGCTCCCGCCGCCAGCCCCCACGACCCTGGCGCCGCCTCCCCGACCGAGGCCGAGCAGGCCGCTTCATCCACCCCGGCGCGGCCATTGGGGCTGGCACCTGAGCGAGTGGTGCTGTCCAGCGAGCAGATTCAGGGCCTGTTGCCCCATCGCTACCCCTTCGCTCTGGTGGACAGGGTGATCGCCCATGAACCCGGGCGGATGGCGGTGGCGATCAAGAACGTGACCCTCAACGAGCCCCAATTTCAGGGCCATTTCCCCGGGCGGCCGCTGATGCCCGGGGTGTTGATCGTGGAGGCGATGGCCCAGGTAGGCGGCCTGATCGTGACCCAGATGCCCGACCTTCCCAAGGGCCTGTTCGTGTTCGCCGGCATCGATGGGGTGCGCTTCCGACGGCCGGTGGTGCCTGGCGACCAGCTCCGGATCACCTGCGAGCTGCTCAGCCTCAAGCGCAAACGGTTCGGCAAGGTGAAGGCCGTGGCCACCGTGGACGGCGAGCTGGTGTGTTCCGGCGAACTGATGTTCTCCCTGGTCGACTGAAGTATGACGAGCACAGCCCTGGCCACATCGGTGCATCCAACGGCGGTGGTTGATCCCGCCGCCCAGTTGGGCATGGGCGTGGTGATCGGCCCCTACGCAGTGATCGGCGGCGAGGTAGAGATCGGCGATGGCTGCCGCATCGGTCCCCATGTGGTGATCGATGGCCGGGTGCGGATGGGCAACGGCAATCGCATTTTTCCAGGCGCCTGCATCGGTCTAGAACCCCAGGACCTCAAGTACAACGGCGCTCCCACCGAGGTGGTGATGGGCGATGGCAACGCCATCCGCGAATGCGTGACGATCAACCGGGCCACCCATGAGGGGGAACAGACCCGGATTGGGAGCGGCAACCTGCTTATGGCCTACAGCCACCTCGGGCACAATTGCCAGCTGGGTGATCGCATCGTGATCGCCAACGGCGTGGCGGTGGCCGGCCATGTGGTGATCGGCGATCGGGCCGTGATCGGCGGCGTGCTGGGCATCCACCAGTTCGTGCACATCGGCAGCCTGGCGATGGTGGGTGGGATGAGTCGCATCGACCGGGATGTGCCTCCTTTCACCATGGTGGAAGGTCACCCGGGCCGGGTGCGGGGCCTCAACAAGATCGGCCTGCGCCGCAGCGGCCTGGCCGAGCGGGAGGGGGGCGCCGAGCTGCGCCAGCTCCAGGAGATCTGGAACCTGCTCTTCCGCAGCGACCGGGTGTTGGCCGAGGCCCTGGTGGAGGCCCGCCTGCAGCCCCTGCTGCCCGCCGCGGCCGAGCTCTGCGACTTCCTGGAGGCCTCCGTGGGCCCCGGTCGTCGCGGTCCCCTGCCGCCACCGCGCTGATGGTGCGCCTGCTGGTGAGCACCGGTGAGGTGTCCGGTGATCTGCAGGGCAGCCTGCTGATCAGGGCCCTGCACCTTGAGGCCGACCGTCGCGACCTTCCCCTGGAGGTGGTGGCCCTGGGCGGCCGGAGAATGGAGGCCGCCGGTGCCGAGCTGCTGGCCGACACCGCCGGCCTCGGGGCTATCGGCCTCTGGGAGGCGCTGCCCCTGGTGCTGCCCACCCTGAAGCTGCAGGCCCGGCTGCGGCGCTGGCTGGCCGATCACCCTCCCGATGGCGTGGTGCTGATCGACTACATGGGGGCCAACGTCAATCTGGGGCTTCGCCTCAAGCGCCGCTATCCGCGGGTGCCGATCTCCTATTACATCGCTCCCCAGGAGTGGGCCTGGAGGGTGGGGGACGGCGGCACCACCCGCCTGATCGGCTTCACCGACCGCATCCTGGCGATCTTCCCGGAAGAGGCGCGGTTCTATGCCTCCCACGGGGCCACCGTCACCTGGGTGGGCCATCCCCTGATCGACACCATCGACCATCGTCCTGAGCGGCAGGAGGCCAGACGGCGCCTGGAGCTGGCCGCCACGGCCCCGGTGCTCCTGCTCCTGCCCGCCTCCCGCCCCCAGGAACTGCGCTACCTGCTGCCGGCGATGGTGGCGGCGGCGGCTGAGCTCCAGCGCCGCCGGCCCAGCCTCGAGGTGCTCGTGCCGGCGGGACTGGAGGGCTTCGAACCGATCCTGGACCGGGCGGTCGCCGCCGCCGGCCTGCGGGCCCGGGTGATTCCGGCCCGCCAGGCCGATGCCCTCAAGCCCGATCTCTGTGCCGCCGCCGATGTGGCCGTCACCAAGTCCGGCACGGCCAATCTTGAGCTGGCCCTGAGGGGGGTGCCCCAGGTCACGGGATACCGGGTCAGCCGACCCACCGCACTGGTGGCCCGCCATCTGCTGCGCTTCAACGTGCCCCACATCTCCCCGGTGAACCTGGTGCTGGCCGAACGCTTAGTGCCTGAGTTGCTCCAGGAGGCCTTCAATCCTGAAGGGATCGTTGCGGCGTTGGAGCCCCTGCTGGAGGTCACCAGCCCGGAGCGCCGGGCGATGTTGGAGGGTTATGGGCGGCTGCGGGATGCCCTGGGCGAGCCCGGCGTCACCCGGCGCGCCGCCTCCGTCATCCTGGATCAAGTTCAGCAGGCCGCCCTATCCCTATGAGCAGGATCCCCGCCATTGAGGCCATGTCCGGGCCCCCGTCCCGCTCTAGAGGGGGTGGGGGCTGCGTGGATCGCCATCCGGCAGGGCCGCCAGAGTCGTTGCAGCATGCCCTTGGACTTCCAGAGGTGCCAAGCCCAGCCGGGCCTGGTGCTCGGCGCCCTGCGGCGCCCAGGTCCTTTTTCCGGCCTTGGTCCCCGGCTGCGCTGCTGGGCCTGCTGATCGCGGTGGCCCTGCTGCTCACCCCGTGGGCACCGGCCCTGGCGGCTACCGAGGAGGCCGTGCTGGCCGGCGGCTGCTTTTGGTGCCTGGAGCACGATCTTGAGGATCTCCCCGGGGTGCTGGATGTGGAGAGCGGCTACAGCGGCGGCAAGAAGCCCAATCCCACCTATCAGGAGGTGTCCGCTGGCGGCACGGGCTACCAGGAGAGCGTGCGGGTGCGCTTCGACAACACCAAACTCCGCTACGAGGCCCTGCTGCGGGCGTACTGGCGCAACATCGATCCCTTCGACGGCGGCGGCCAGTTCTGTGACCGCGGCGATTCCTACCGCCCGGTGATCTTCACCACCAGCGCCACCCAGGCGGTGGAGGCGCGCAACAGCCTGGTGGCGGCCGCCCGCGAACTGGGCAAGCCCGCCTCTTCCCTGAAGGTGGGCGTGCGGGCCCTCACCCGCTTCTGGCCCGCCGAGGTTTATCACCAGAACTACGCCCGCCGCAACGGCCTCCGCTACCGCTATTACCGCTGGGCCTGCCGCCGCGACCAGCGCCTCGATGCGGTGTGGGGAGGCCAGGCCCGGCGGGGTGAGCGCTGGCGCAATGCCAGCCAGGCCACGGTTCCCGCCACGGTTCCCGCCGCGGCTTCCGCCCCAGCGACCACCTCCGGCAGCGGCAGCGGAGCACCTGCCGGATCGGGGTCCCTTTCGCCGGAGGGCTCGGCTGCCGCCAACACCCGCCGGCCCGGGCCCGCCCCAGCCGCCAGACCCTCCCACGGACCCTCCGAGACCGGGGCAGCCTTGTCATCCCTCCCTACTGCCCCAGCGATTGCGGCGGCCCCCTGAGGTCGCTCCCGGGGAGTCCCGCGTAGCTCAGCTGCGCGGATTCGATCACGCAGCTCAGGGAATCGCCGGCGGAGCGGGCCACAAGCCGAGGCAGTCCTGAAGAAATGAGTTGCTGAATTGCAGCAGAATCTCAGCTCACCCATTGATTTTGCGCCGAACCAGATCGGTCTGGTCGCCGTAGCCTGGGTGGTTCAAGGCGTTGTGCGTGTATGTATCTGCTGACCATTCGTGACGGTCTGCACACCCGCCATATCGGCCCCTACGCCACCACCCAGCAGGCCGCCGATCACCTCGACCTCCTGCTTCCCCACTGCGGTGAGAGGGTCCACTGGCAGATCCATGAGCTGGAATCTCCCGGTAGCGCCATGACCGGCTCCGGGGCCCACCAGGCCTCCGCAAGCCTCGCGGCGTGAGGGCGCGACGCTGGCTGGCTCGATCAGCCTTTGTCGGGGTAGCCCCTGCGCAGACCGCTCTCCACCATCAGCCCCACGCCGGAGTTGATCAGAATCAGGCCGAGAATGCCGTACCAGAACCAGGGCCCCGCATCAGGCACCGTGGGAAGCTGTTCTGTTGAGGCGGTAGCCAGGGATCGCCAGGTAAGGATGCCCTTGCGGATTGCCGCCTCCGCGAAAAGGCACAGACCCGCCGGTAGGAGCAGCACCCCAAGTTGTGCCTTCACATACCAGCGGATCTTGCGGGCGGGCATCGGCAGCAATCGACTGATCTTTCCAACCTAGGGTTCAAGCGGCTGAGCCAGCGCTGATCCAGTTCACCAGGGTGCGCACCCCGAAGCCGGTGGCTCCAGCCGGATCGAGGCCCCGGCCATTGTCGCTCCACACGGTGCCGGCGATGTCCAGGTGAGCCCAGGGGAGCTCCTTGGGCACGAAGTCCTGCAGAAACAGGGCAGCGGTGATCGAGCCGCCGGGGCGGGGGCCGGTGTTCTTGAGATCGGCGAAGGCACTCTTGAGGCCCTCTTTGTAGGAGCTCCGCAGGGGCATGCGCCAAAAGCTCTCCCCTCCGGCCCGGCCAGCGGCCAGCAGGGCTTCCGCCAGGCCGTCACTGCATGACCACAGCCCGGCGATCTCCTCACCCAGGGCGATCACGCAGGCGCCGGTGAGGGTGGCCAGGTCCACGATCGCGTCCGGTTCCAGCTTGCTGGCGTACACCAGGGCATCGGCGAGGGTGAGGCGGCCCTCGGCGTCGGTGTTGTTGATCTCGATCGTTTTGCCGTTCGAGGCGGTGAGGATGGCGCCGGGGTGCATGGCGCCGCCGCTGATCATGTTTTCGCAGCTGGCCACGATTGCGTGCACCTCCACGCCCTCCGGCCGGATCTGGGCGATGGCGCGCATGGCCCCCAGCACGGCGGCGCTGCCCCCCATGTCGTACTTCATCATCTCGATCTGGGAGCCGGCCACCTTGAGGTTGTACCCGCCCGAGTCGAAGGTGAGCCCCTTGCCCACCAAGGCCACCCGGCGGCGCGTCTCTCCGGCCGGGCGGTAGGTGAGGTGGATGAACTTGGGTGGCAGGTCGGAGCCCTGGGCCACCGCCAGATAGGCGCCCATGCCCAGGGCCTCGCAGTCGCTGCGCTCGAGCACCTTCAGCTCGAGGCCGTAATCGGCGGCGATGCTGGCGGCGGCATCTGCCAGGGCGGCGGGGGTGGCCACGTTGGGGGGGGCGGCCACCAGCTGGCGGGCCAACTCCACGCCGGCGCAGATCCCATCGATGGAGCGGAGGGCGGCCTCGCTGCCCTCCGGTAGCCCCAGCAGGGTCACCAGCTCGGGCACCGACTGGGGATCCGGTTCGCTGCGGAAGCGGTGATCGGCATACAGCGACAACCGCACCGCCTCTGCCATGGCGGCGGTGGCTGCGCCGGGTTCGAGGCCCTCCACGGGCAGGGCCAGCGCCAGGGAGCGGCTGCCGGTGGCCGCGGCGGCGCGGGCGATGCTTGCAGTGGCCGTTCGTAGGGCGTTGCCATCGAAGCCGGCCGGTTCTCCCAGTCCCACCAGGATCACCGTGCTGGGTCGGGCCTCGAGTCGCTGCAGGCTCACCGATTCGCCGGGCTTGCCCTTGAAGCGGCGCCGCTCGAGCAGCTCGCTCAGGCCGGCACCCACCAGGCTCTCCACCTGGGCGCGGGCCGGATGGTCCGGATCGCTGAATAGGCCCACCGCCAGGGTGTCACCCTGCCAGGCCTCCAACAGGGCTCCTGGATCGGCCAGGGAGGCGGTGAGGCAGCGGAACTCCATGCGCGAGGCGTCGGACAGGCTGACCCGCGATCGTAGCCAGCGCGGTTCCTCAGCCGGGATCGGCGGTGAAGGGGGTAGCCCAGCGATTCCGGGTTTCTTTGTTAAAGGGTGGCAGCCAGTGGCGGATCAGGGCCTGCTCCAGGGCGCGGCGCGGCCGCAGGTCGGCAGGCACATCGCCCCAGAAGCGGATACCGAGCCGGGGCGCCAGATCGGCCTTAGCGAGGAGTTCGCCATAGGCGGCCAGGTAGCTCTTGCAGTCGTGGTCGCCCTTCCAGCGTTGGTCGGCCCGACCCGTTTCCCCCACGTAGAGGAGCAGGGGCTCCTCGAGCTGGGCGGGGCGATCCAGTACCAGATAGATGGCGGCCCCCCGCTGGGGCGGGCTGGGCCAGCGCCAGAAGGCGAGGCCCAGGGCCTCGAGCTGAAGCGGATCCAAGGAGCGGGCGGCGGCTTCGACCCCGGCGGGCGGCGGCTCGAAGAGCACCCCCTGGGCCGGTGCTGCTCCGCCGGCCTCGCGGCGGAAGAGCGGACCCTGGTGGGCCGCCACCCGGCCCTGCCAGGCCAGCAACTGCTCCCGCAGCAGGGGAGGGGGAAGGGGCGCGGCCCCGGCCCCGCCGGCATCGGTGCCGAAGAGTTCCCCCTGGCGAGCTCCGCCGATGGTGTCCCTCATCGGAGGCGCCGATTGGCATCGCGGCGTCCGGGCGGAAGGCTGGGGCCCGACCCTCCCTTCGCCACAGATGGACCCGAAGGCGCTGGTCCGGGAGCGGCTGGTCCAGGGGGTGCCGGCGGGGGGCTGAGCGGCAGGTCGGGGCCGGGCCGCCCCGGTTCAAACGACACCCGGGCGATCCACCGCTCCACCACGGCGGGAGGGAGGCCCAGCCGGTCCCGTAGATCGGCCAGATCGCGGAACGATCCGCGGGCCCGCTCCCGCAGCAGTCGGGCGCAGCGCTCCGCCGTGAGCTCCGGCAGGGCGGCCAGGTCTCGGGCGCTTGCCAGGTTCACCGCCACCGGCACCGGTCCGGCCAGAGCCGGTGGCTCGCCATACCAGCGAAAGCTGAGCAGGGGCAGCCAGCTCGCAAGAAGGGCGGCATCGAGCTCCAGCACCGCCCTCAGATCCTCTGGACCGCTGAGTTGCACCCCTCCCTTCTGGAGCCGCAACAGCAGGTCCACCTGCTCGCGGCCGCAGCCTGGTAGTCGCCCCCAGTCGGCAGCGGTGGCCCGGTTCACATCCAGGCTCCAGCCGAGGGCGGCCGCATGGCGCACCTCTGTGGCGTTGCGCAGCGCGAGGGCCGGGTTCTGGGCCAGCCGCAGGGCCAGGAGGTCGCGCTCCACGCTGTCGTTGTGGAGGGCTTCGGCCGCGGAGGCCCCGCCGGAGCAGGCCGCGCCCGCCGCCCCGGCGCCGGCCACCGCGCCACCGGAGCCGCTCCCATCGGCACCGGAGGCGGGCGGCTTGATCTGGCCGCTGGCGATCAACAGCCTTCGGGCCAGGGGATCCAACCAGTGGCGCCTGGCCATCACCGCCTGGCTTCCCGACACATCGAGCTTGAAGTTAGCGGTGATTGCCGTTGGCGGGCCACTCCAGCAGGCCGAGCTCCAGGGCGCGCACGGTGGCATGGGTGCGGTCCCGGGCCGAGAGCTTCACCAGTACCCGGCTCACGTGGGTCTTCACCGTGTCGGCGCTGAGGATCAGGCGCCGGGCAATCTCTTGGTTCCTGTAGCCCCGGGCCACGTCCGCCATCACCTGCTTCTCCCGCTGGCTGAGGCGGGGGACCGTCTCCACCGGCTGCCGCCAGAGGTTTTCGAGGCTGCGGTCGATCACCTGGCCGCCATGGCAGATGGTGCGGATCGCGGCCAGTTCACCGCCGGCCCCCAGCCCCGCATCCCGCAGCACACCGTCACAGCCGGCTGCAATCGCCTCCCGTGCCCGACTGCGGCTGGCATTCCGGGACACCAGCAGCAGCACGCGGGTGCGGGGATGGTCGCGTTTCACCCGCAGGGTCAGCTCCACGCCACAGCCCCGTTCCAGGCCTTCGCTCACCACCAGCAGATCCGGCTGATGGCGCACCACCTTGGCCAACCCTTCCTCCGCCGTGGTCACGGCCCCCAGGATTCCCTCCGGCCGGGGCGCGGCCCGCACCACTGCGCTCAGCAATAGGCGGCTGCCGAGGCAATACACCTGGCTCACCTGGGCCAGCTGGTTGGCGGCCAGGGCGTGGTCGCTCAGAAGCTGGGACAGAAAGGGAGTGAAGTCCACAAGGTCCGCCGTGGGGGTCGGTCAAGTTGTTGAACGGACGCAGAAAATCTCGTAGCGATCGCTACCAAGCGGAGCCTTGCACCTGCCTTGCACCTGGCTTGCATCTGCCACGCATCCCCCCACGTGCGTGGATCCGCACTCGCCCAGCCCGATGCCGCTCAGCAGAATCAGGCCACGCCAACCCCTGTGTCCCGCCACTGCCTGCCCATGGCCTTCTTCGACTCCGAAATCGTTCAGGACGAAGCCAGGCGGCTGTTCAGCGACTATCAGCAGCTGATGCAGCTCGGCAGTGAGTACGGCAAGTTCGACCGCGAGGGCAAGAAGCTCTATATCGAGCGGATGGAGGAAATGATGGACCGCTACCGGGTGTTCATGAAGCGCTTCGAGCTCTCGGAGGATTTCCAGGCCAAGCTCACGGTGGAGCAGCTGCGTACCCAGCTGGGCCAGTTCGGCATGACGCCCGAAACGATGTTCCAGCAGATGCACCAGACCCTGGAGCGGATGCGGGGCCAGCTGGAGAAGGAGGTCTGAGGGTTGGGGGGGCAGGCCAGCTCTGTTCTCGGGAGGGCCGATCGCCCGGGCGCAGCCGGGGCACCTGTTTACGATCCGGCCACGCAGCGCTCCTCGGCCCCTGTCCTCCATGGTTGATCAGCAGCGATCCCCTGCCGCCGCCGCATCGGACCGTAACGCCACCCTGCCCACTTGGTTGAGCCGCGGCCTGGCCGATCTGTTCCCGGCTGCTGTTGATCCCGCCGCCGCCGGCGATCCGGATCAGACCCTTGCCGCCCGCCTGGCCGAGGCTGAAGCCCAGGGAAGGCCGCTGCGGGTCAAGCTGGGCATCGACCCCACCGGCTCCGACATCCACCTGGGCCACTCGATCCTGTTCCGCAAGTTGCGGGCCTTTCAGGATGCGGGGCACACGGCGGTGCTGATCATCGGCGACTTCACCGCCCGCATCGGCGATCCCACCGGCAAGAGCGCCACCCGGGTGCAACTGGGGGCCGCCGAGGTGGAGGCGAACGCCGAAACCTATCTGGTGCAATTGGGGCTGGGGCAGGATCCGGCGCGGGCGCTGCTCGATTTCGAGACGCCGGGGCGCTTGGAGGTGCGGCGCAACAGCGAATGGCTGGCGGGGATGGACCTGCCGGCGGTGATCGACCTGCTCGGCACCAGCACGGTGGGCCAGATGCTGGCCAAGGAGGATTTCGCGAATCGCTATGGCTCCGGCACGCCGATCTCCCTGCACGAATTCCTCTATCCGCTGCTGCAGGGCTACGACTCGGTGGCGATCGAGGCCGATCTGGAGCTGGGCGGCACCGATCAGAAGTTCAATGTGGCCATGGGCCGCGATCTGCAACGTCACCACGGCCTGCGGCCCCAATTTGGCCTGCTGCTGCCGATTCTGCCTGGCCTCGATGGGGTGCAGAAGATGAGCAAGAGCCTCGGCAACACCGTGGGTCTGGCGGAGGATGCACTCTCGATGTATTCGAAGCTCGAGAAGGTTCCCGATGCGGTGGTGAACGACTACCTCACCCTGCTCACCGATCTCGATCTGGCGAACCTGCCGGAGAACCCGCGCGAGCGCCAGAAGGCGATGGCCCTGGAGATCACGGCAGGCCGCCATGGGGTAGCGGCGGCCACGGCGGCCCAGGCCGATGCGGGCAGCCTGGTGGCGGGTGCCGCCGGGGCGGGGGCCGCAGAGGCGGAGGTGCCCGAGGCGTCGCTGGCCACGGTGAACTTTCCGGCGAAGGCCTTTTATCTCCTGGCAGCCGTGGGTGTGTGCAGCAGCAGCAGCGAGGCGCGCCGCCAGATCCAGGGGGGAGGCGTGAAGCTCGATGGCGAGAAGCTCAGCGATCCCAACCAGGAATTCATCGGCACCCAGGAGCTGGCCGGCAAGGTGCTGCAGCTTGGCAAGAAGACCTTCCGGCGGCTGGTGGAGTGAGTGGGAGGATCACTTTTGGATCAACGCCCCGCATCACCTGCCGGCAGCGGCGGACGAAGCCCGCTCATTACCCGTCAGTTGCATGCGGATGTTATGCGGTATTCTGCTTGCTGTAGCCATTGGTTGTCTAGTTCAGACACTTTTCTGATATCGCCATTACAACAAGCCAGGCACTCCAAGCACTCCCAAGAAGCGACATGTCCGTCTTTTCCCTTGAAAAATTGGGTTGGTGATCACGGCTTTGAGTTGGCGATGCGGTGAGGCGGACTCGCTATGCGCTGAACAGCCAGTAGCGTGCTCCATAACGCTCCTTGGGTTTTAAGCTGAATCTCTCGTGCGGCGCAGAGCCTCGGCGGATCAGTTCGAAAAGATCGGACAGCACTGAACGGTTGTCCCCATAGTAGGAGTGGCCAAGCAGGCTGGTGTCGATGGAAGTCGCGTCGACTGTATCAACCATATTGAGAACTACAAGATCAGGCCCGGACTCCCCAGCCCGTGGATACTTGTGAATGAGTTTTGATGCCTTGAGCGCCAGGTCGTCCGAAGATGAATAGAGCGTCACCCGTTCAGCCTGTCGACTGAATGTGGCGGCAAGGTCTTTGAATGTCGCCGCATCGATATCAGGTGCCGCAAAGACCAGTTGGCGCAAACGAGCCCCTCTTGGTTCCGACGAAGCGCTGAGCGATGCAATCGTTTCTGCCACTAGGCGGCTACCCATGCTGTGCGCCAGAATATGCACCACGTCTGCCCCCACGCGCTCTCGCAGCACGGCCAAGAACTGTGCAAAGTGCGGACGCGACCAGTTGACGTTGGTCTCGTCAACGGTATACTTGGAAGTCGACCCTTCAGATGGCCAGCTATAGAGAGCCGCCAAGCCTTCGAATTGAAGGTCATAGGCAATCTGAGCCGTGCGTGAAACGGCCTCTTCGAAGGCTACGTTATAGCCATGAACGAATAGCAGGACTTCTTTTTTCGCGCTGCTGCCCAAAGTCACCATGGCCCTAGATTCGAAGTCTGGAACGGGAAGCTCTTCAACAGTCTCCACGACCACGTGCTTCTCCGGGTCTGCCCGGAACTGCAGCTTCCACCAACGCGGGCGTTCGACCTCACCCATGCGATGGTCATCCGGGATGCTGACTTCAGCGAATCCGAACGCCAACTGGCCTCGGTCTGGACCGTAGGAGGGCGGCGTGCCCATCTTCTGCATACGCGTCCGGTCGGTGCCGTAGAAGACGGGAATGGATGTGAACCTTTCTTTCTTCACAAACCCGGCGGGCATAGTGCCGCCCTTGATCAACTGCGGAGATTCCCTAGCAATCGCCTGGAGGAGAAGTCGATGCGCGGCAGGGGATTGAGCAAACAGCTCCAAGATCATCTTCGCCACACTAGCGGTATCAGCGCCCTGCTCCTCCAGTCTCCGCAGCAGGTTGGTGAGTTCATACTGGATTCGGTCACGATCATCGCCGAGGAGTCGGACCAACTCCTCCCATTCGTTCGACACAACCAAAGTCAACTCGGCGGATTGCGACATAGCGGTTTTCCCATGCTGAATGATCAAACAACTATACCAGCTCTCAGTGCTTCGATGGCTCTCGCAAGACGAGACGCGTCCGGGTCCTTGTTTGAATGAAGCTTCGAGGCGATCTTCTTGAGAACATCAAGTGTTCGTTCCGGCGACTTGATTTCCGCCTTGGCGATGAAGGTTGCGTATGCTTTGGTCGCGTCGGATGTCCGATCAAGTAGCGCGAGGCAGTCTCCAAGGTCGGCCCATGCCCAACCGCGGTCACTCAAAGCCTTGTCGTCCCTAAGGCTCGCCTCAATGAAGTCCGCCAAGCCGGCAATCCTTGACTGGTAAGATCGGAGTGGATCAGAGCTGGTCAAAAGCGCATACTTGACGGCGTTCAGGCGGTTATAGGTACTTGCCTGTCCGAAACGTTCTTCGAAAAACGCGCCATCGGAGTAACTCTCGACAGATCCATCCAATGCACCGAGGCGTTCATTTATTCCCCCAAGAGCTCCATAGATCTCGATTAACTCGTGCAGTGCCTCAGTAAGATCATTGGGCAAAGGCTGACTTGAGGTCTTCAGCTTCTCGACATCTGGCATCAAATGAACTAGGGCCTCCTGCAAGCGAGCCAACCCAACGCGATATGCATCCATGGCCGCGTCTTCACGGCCCACCTTTCGAAGGGCATCACCCTTCTTGCGCTGTGATCGAGCGGCCTCCTGCAGTTCGATTGCTTTCTCGAGCCGGTTTAGCATGGCATCACCCCTTCTGGTTCAGACGATCTTCAATATACGCCGCGAGTTCGAGGGATTCGTCGTCTCCAAGGTCGTAAAGCGCATCGAGCACGGACTGACCGAGATCCCGATAGGAGCGCATCATGTCTTCGTCGGCCTTTAACTTGCCTCGCGGCCCTCGGTACTCCATATACAGCCAAGCGGCGATGCGCAACTCGAGCGCAGCTCGCTCGCTGCTTTGCTTCAGTGTCCGGCTGCTGTGGAAGAGTATTTGCGGTGCACCGACGCGTGACTGTTGAGGATGATGCAGTGCATCGGCCTGTCGCTTCAATCCCTCGATAAGGGGCACCTCGGCCGTCTGCGTTTTCTCGATGACTGGCAGTAGTGCGCGATGTATTCGGTTGTAGGTAGGCTTCTCATCCAAGTTTGGGTTTCTTTTGAGTAGCTCATCGACTATCTGCTCAAATGCATCGAGAGACTCACTTCGATACATGTACGGAAAAGGCTGTAGCAAGCGGCTCATTCGCTCGACCTGCGACTTCCCTAGAGCAAGCTCTTCGCCTGGAAGGTAGCGATGATCGATGACTTGAATCGCGCCCCACTCGCTAACCGCGAGTCGAGCGCCTAGCTCGAGAAAAACGGAGGCACTGAGTTTGGACCAGTCAACCACGCATGCAGCGGTTCGCCGAATCTGTTCGTAGATGCTTTGCCGAACTAGCTGCGAGGTACCGTAGTCGATGATCCGTTCGATCAAGGGTTTGAACTTCTTACGCTGCCAGAGAACCTGTTTAAGTCGCGAAGAGAAGTCCTGCCAGTTGCTGAAGGAATCCGCGTACGCACATAGAACGAGGATACGTTCGCTCGGATCAATCGTCGATGAGGCTTCGTAATGTGAGCCGAGTTGGCGCAAGGCGTCGTATCCGGGAAGATCGAGATAGTGAGGGCGCTGTGCAGCTTTCTCGAATCCTGTCTCAACCCGGCGGACGAACCGCTCCACGACAGGGTCAGATCCGACCAGTGACTCGCTCGGTGTATGCGAGTTGATATTGAGATCCTGCAGATTGAATGGAATCTCGAGCGGCTTCCCTTCCTTCCAGTCTGCACCATGGCTGCATACGGTGAGCCAACGTCGACAGGCGGACCGTATGCCGACGAGAAGCATAATACCTGGCTCGAAGGCAGTGACATCGAAAACGGCAAGATCAGCCTCAGCGATTGCACGTACTGCGATGTCAAGCGAATGAGTACTCGCGAATACATCCAAGACCGAGAGTACGCTGACACGGACAGAGGACGTCTCGAACGTTGGCGGAGGTGATCGCCTTCGCCCGGTGAGGAGTTCGATGTTCGCGGTTGCCTTACGAAATGCGCTCCATATGCGGTCTCCGGTTTCGCCGACCACTGCGTCTTGTACGAGTTCAGTAAGCCCCCAGTCCGGAGATCGATTCACCTCGTACTCCGACAGCACCACCAAGCAGTGAAGCTTGTCCGGATCGAACTCTGGCCATACGGATGAAAGAGGTCTAATCTTAATCGGCTCGAAGAGAGCGAGCTTAAGTACACCATGTGACTCCCCCGACAATTCTCCATAACTCAGGTGCGGTTCCTGTGACTGCAGCATTGGATTGCCTGCAAGCAATTCTGCACAACGCTCTTTCACCTTCAGCAGCAAGGTCTCGAGCGTTACCGCATCACCCTTGGCAATGCAATCGGCTAAGGACCGTGTGAAGAGGCTTGAGGCGGGCTGCTTGGCGGAACTGGGAACGATCTGGCAAACTTGGCTGGGAGCGCATCCGAAGTAGCGAATAAAGCGGTGCTCTGAGGGCCTCGCAAGCTTTTTGGGATCTCCCCATTCGGCGGCGCCCTTGGTGACTGCTACATCTACGGGGTCGCGACAAGCGTCGATGACAAATAAAACGAGCCCAGTCTCTGCGTCCGCGACAGTCTTGCTTAGATCAGTCGAGACACGCTGGTTTGGGCTTGCAGCGGCGTCTTTGCGCTTGACACCCGCGGGCACTACACAGTCGACACCATCGGCCACGATACCGTGGCCGCTGAAGTAGATAAGCCGAACATCCTCAGGTCCTCCACCGACGCAGAATGTTCGAATCAGTCCATCGAGCTCGGTCGCGTTGGAGAGAAGTTCAGGAGGACACCGTTCCAGTTCATATCCGGCGGCCTCCAGCACGGTTCCAATGCTTCGCAGGTCCTCTACGACAGCGGGCAAGGATGCAAAACCTTCTCCGTATCCCTGAACTCCTATCAACAGTGCCTTGCGATCACCCACGTCTCTATCCTTTGACAGGTAGAGACCATTGGCAGAACGCCGCCAGGAGAGTTCGCCAAATTGCTGCCAGCTGTTGAATCACTTTGCCTCCGCCGAGAAAAGTTGGAAAGGTGTGGTCCCTTACGTATTCCTAGTTTGCCATGGTCTGCCGTTAATGGCAAGCGAAGACGGCTAATGGGACTTTCGAATACACTCAGTTTCGTTGGTCATCATCACTTTCGTCCTCGACTCTAGGCCCATTCGCATCATGACGGCGGTGGCCGGATGACAGCTGTGTGTGGGCTGAAGTGCACGCTTCCCCAACGCCGAAATTGGCTGGCCGCGGCCACCATCAAAGAACTCCTCATAGCCCCAGCAGCTAGGTGATGGCAAGCGTTCGAAGGATCAGATTAGTCAGACTGCGCACCTTAGCCTACAATCGTGCTGGCGGCGTATCTGGTCATCCGATTCGGGCTGTGTATCGCTCCGAACATGTTGTTATCGGACCCGCAAACCACTTCTATGCTTGGCTGAACGTTGTCAAGGAGTCCTGCACTGCAATGGTTTTCGAGTATCCAGCCCCATGCTGCGTGTGGTTTGCGGAAAAGAAGGGGTGCTCTCCACGTGGTTCTCGCAACCTCCCAATATATAGTTGGGCAACACCCTAACTATACTGTAATTAGCTTGTGGCTGAGCTTATGGCAAATGCCAAGAGGCGTCCGTTCCAGCACATCACGGAAGACGAATCCATTGACTTGGTTAAATCTGAACTTCCGCTACAGTGGGTTGTTCGTCAATGCAAACCTGACTATAGAATAGGTTTAGTCGTGGAAACTTTCGATGTTGTTGATGAGGCAAAGGAGCTGTGCGAGATGCTTGGCGAGCATTTCTGTATTCAGCTCAAGTCAGTAAGAAGCACCGTGTTTCATGAGATCACGGTAGCCCCAAGAAGAAATGTTGAACTGTATCCAGTTGGAGCCGAGAGGACTGCCCAGGTTCAAGATCAGCCGTGGCTAAAACAGCGGGAAATATGTCATCAGATGAACTCATGATACAAGTAAGCAAGCATCAGCACGATACAAACGAACTTGTTTCACTCCAGTCTATGGGCTCAGGCGCAGTGGTTTTACTTGTAATTGCCTGCCTTGATTTAAGCAGAGCATTCTTTGTATGTCTTAACGACTATGTTGGCAAAATTCTAATGCCGGAAGACCCAAGCTATGTCAGTCGAGGGTCAAAAGTGATCAATATGCCCGTGGCAAACGAACTATTCAGAAATCCTAGCGGCAATTCCGCGCTAAGATTCTTGGCTAAGCGAACAAAGCTGTATTCTGCATTTCAGAAGTTTAATTTTCAATCTGCAGCCTTACAGTACTTTGGGCACGCACCTTCTTCTGTCTTGCGGTAGGCCCTGGCAGTCTTTGTTCAAGTACTTAACAGGCAGCAGATCTGGAAAGATACTGATATGTGGGGAATAATTGGTGTCTACAGGGAAAGACTCGAAATCTTTGAGCTGTTGCTTGCTGATTCAGGAGTTGAAAAGGATAATCTCTATGTAGAAGCTTTCGAGCTATGGCGCTGCCTGTCTCTTCTGTCTATAAACTATGAGGAGATATGTAGGGAATGGTACTTGCCCACTTATTTTGCCCTTGCCTTGGCAACTCCTATATCCGCGACATAGCCGGCGGATCATGCCGATTCCTCTAACTAACATCAAGATTCAGCGAACGGGCCTATTGCCACTGAATGCCCCAACTTGGCTCATACCCTCCGCTGATCTTGGCGTTCGGATCCGCCCAAATCGCCCCGAGGGCTCTCGGTTGTCCGCCAAAGACACAGATCTCGACCGAGTGAAAGGCGCCCGAGGCACTGCGCCTCAATGGATCTTACGATTTAAAGGCCAACGCTTCTGCATCTTATGCGGATCCGCATAAGATGTGTTCACTTTGTTACAAATGAGTGGCGGGAGCGGTTGGGGCCATAACAACGAAGTCTTGCAAGATTTCCATGCCTTGCCGTGAAGATTGGGAATTTAGAGCCAGGATTGCTTTCCAAACTAAGTGAAGTTGCTTGGGACTACATTGCCTTGCGTGGCTTGGCCTGTCGATCCTTCGAACAGCAGGCTCTACCATGAGTTGTCGTACTGACGGCAGTCCTACCAGCCAAGAGCTGGGCCCCACTCACTGGATCGGTCCAGCAGTCTCTCGATGCCTTTTCTCACCCTGTCGCTCTCGCTTACCGCGATGCTTGCCGCCTCAGCTCCTGCCGTGCTGCCGGGAGAACTGAGCCAAACCCAGAGCCCTGCACAGGAGGCTCCTCAAATCGCCCGCGACGAGTGGAAGGATTGCCTTTACAACAACGCTGTCATCCGCTGCCGGGATGAGCAGTCGGCGGATGATCTTCGGATTGTCTGGGTGGATGGGCTCCGCACTCGCCTTGAGCGGAGGCCACCGGCCCGTCCGGGCCTGCCCAGCTATTGGGGAGACCGCTACGGCGGGCTATGGCGTCGGGATTCATCGATTCAAGGCAACGCCTTGCTCACCAATCTCGGCACGGGCAATCGCATCCTGATTCCCCTTCGCTTTCCCTGCAAACCTCCCCTCAAGGGGGAGGTGGGTTACTGCCGCTACTGACAAGCCTCGGGGCGGGGCATCCAGCCAGGGGCATCAGGCCAAGACGGACTCCACAATGATCGCCCAGCCCCGACCAGGCACGTAGGCGTAGTTGTTCGTTTCATCCACCATCCAGCGGCGGCCGAAGTTTTTGCGACTGTATTGCAATCCGGCCCCATTGCGGCTGCCGTACACCCCTGAAATCAGATCGAGATCGCCATTGGGATCATGGACAATCACTGATTTCGTATTGTAACCCACTGCGCACAGCCAGTGACCGCTCCCATAGGGGGCTTCCACGGGTCCTTTGTGAATGAACCCGCAGGCAACGGGAAAGCCGCGATCAATTTGCTCTTCCAGCGTGGAAAAATCGGCATTGGCTTCAAAGCGGGCCTTGATGCCCAAGCTTTCCAGGGCCTGAATCTGGGCCGCATTGCTGGTGGTGTCGCCGAATTGATTCACGATCTTCAGATATTGATCATCGGTGCCAGGCAAGGCTTTGGGCTTGATGGCAGCAACGAGCATCGCGCAGCTGGAGCTGAAGCACATGCGGGAGGCCTGATCTGTGCTGGAATCGAGTTGGGAATAAAAAGGAACGTTCAGGGTCTTGCTTGCCCCCGCAGGCTGCACGCTGGCGGTGGCGCTGAAGATCTGGGTGGCCTTGGCGTAGTAGCCCTCTCGATCATTCAGCCCGTTTGCAGGATCTCTCCCGTTCACAAGCCGTGAGATGCGGCGGCAGCTGGCGCCACCATCCACCTCCTCGTTCATGTGGTTGTTGTGCCACCACAAGCCCGCCGAGGTGAAGGGGTAGCGGCTGGCGACATAGGAGCATCCCTCCATCACCTGGGGATCACTGATGAATACACTGAAGGCTTCATAGTTCGCCCGGCCGGTGAGCTGGATCACCCCTGCCCCCTTGAAGCGTTTGCCATCCCCATGCTGGGTGTTGCCGAGGTCGAAGCGGCCTTCATAGGCGCTGCCATCGGCGATTTCCTCCATCCATCGCAGCCCTCCCGATTCATGGCCTATCTGGGCCATGAAGTGGGCGATGCGGGCGGGTGTGTCGATCTCAAAGCGTTTCAGGCAGGCATTCAGATCCGCCAGCTGGGCTGGGGTCACATCCCGGCCAAACACCTCTTTGCACTGGGCGGCCGTCACCAGATCGGCAGAGGCGGGGGGAGGCGGCGCCGTGCGGAAGCGCTCGGCGAACCCCTCCAGCTCTGGCTCGTCGAGTTGCTGCTGCAGCCATTCCCATGCGTCCTTCTGGTGGGGCATGCCCCGGGTATAACGGGCGGCATCGGCTAGGGAGACACTGGAAAACCCAGCCCACCTGCGCGAAAATTGGCCTGTGATTACAGGTATGGACTGGGTTGATGGGCAGCAAGCAGCTTGGCTTCGG
>Ga0208360_1000029_pt1 | contig 67020 bp, 72 predicted proteins | sample LakMenE27Jul10ns_FD_150739 | JGI IMG/M metagenome (GOLD analysis project Ga0208360, IMG submission 150739) | Freshwater microbial communities from Lake Mendota, WI - 27JUL2010 deep hole epilimnion ns (SPAdes) | ecosystem: Environmental > Aquatic > Freshwater > Lake > Epilimnion/Euphotic zone ...
CTCCGAAGCCAAGCTGCTTGCTGCCCATCAACCCAGTCCATACCTGTAATCACAGGCCAATTTTCGCGCAGGTGGGCTGGGTTTTCCAGTGTCTCCCTAAAATTTTCTCAGTATTTGTGGCAGAGTCGCTACTTGAGCCTAACAAATTTACAACAAGAGCTGCAGCAGAGGAGATGATAATAAAAGCAGGGATCTGGAAGTCAGCTAGATGAGATTGCCGAAGCCTGAAACGGAATTGATTGAGAAAATCATTGAGAGCAATGATGAATGAATTTTCAGGTTGAGCTATCTGCCTAAATCTAGTCAAATTAATTTCATCAAGATCTTTGCCATAGTTTCGATTCAAATCTCTTCCGTCCATCGTTGCTATTTCAGGCTGATTAAAGAGATGCTACTCCAGTCTCATCCAGTGAAGATGCTGCAGATAGTTCGCATTAATGCACATGACATCATCCCCATAGACCTTTAGCCGCAGGCGGTGCAACGGAAGGTGGCCTGATCAGGCCGGCTTTCCGTCTCGATTTGGCCGCAGGCCGAACACATCTGGCTGGCGTGGCGCGGGTCCACCGCGATCACCACCCGCCCCCGCTCCTTCCCCATGGCTTCGAGCATGGTATTGATCTGCCCCAGACCGGCATCCCTGAGGCGGCGACTGAGCACGGACCTCGTGGCAGCCTGATTTGGGCGGAGGGCCCCTGGGGGCATGTAGGTATGGACCGGCATGTCGTCAATATGCAGCACTTGCGCCGCAATTAGTGCCCAGTTGATCTATTGCGCTATCCTTCAAGATATAAATTGCGAACCTGAAGAATGAGACAGTTATCATCCACCTTTGTTAGATTAGCGCATCAGTTTTGTCTTCCCATGATTGCGGCTACTGCACTCACCACTGCAGCCTCAGCTGTAGAAGCCAGCCAGATCATTTACGACAACACTACCTCTGCCCCCACTGGGGGGGCCTCATTCACTGCCCTTGAGCAAGGGGATGAAGTCAGGCTTGATCCCCTTGCGCCTCGAAGCATCGTCCTCCTTGAGATCGGTCTAAATCAACAGGGCACGGCTGGCACGACCGATCTATTGGCACGCCTCTATGCCAACAATGGGTTCGGGGGGGAGCCAGGTACGCTTCTTTGGGAAAGTGATCTCTTTCGTGACATCAGCCTCACAGGCGGTAACGACCTAATCCCCTTTGATGTTCCGAATGTCACGGTCCCAGATATCTTCACCTGGACTATCCAGGTCTCTAATTCCACACCGGTCGCTGTTGGTCAGCCTTTTTTCGGTGAACCCTCTGTTGGCACCAGCCCGGGGTACGTCTGGTTTGGAGGACCCGGCTCCTGGGGTAATCCCAGCAGCCCCAATTATCTTGCCCGCATCTCGGGCTCGACCCCCGTCCCTGGCCCCCTGCCCCTCCTCGGTGTGGGTGCCGCCTTTGGCTACAGCCGTAGGCTGAGGATGCGGATCAAAAGTAGCATCAATCCCATTACCAGCAGCTTCACCATCTAAGCCGATGCCTGGCAACTTTATGGGCGCTGCAATGTTCCCCCAGTCGGACAGGCTCACCGCAGCGATTCGCAGGCCACCCCATCGCCGTCTCTGTCTAGGTAGTTGTGCCCCTGTCTCAGCAGCTCCTGGGCGCGGGTAAAACTCCTGATCTGCCGGCAATAGAGCTTCCGGCCCCTGTAGCCGCCAACAGGGGCCGATGGCGCCGCAGAGGGGGCGGCAGCCTGGCCAGGTCGCCGGGTGCCGTGGCGCCAATCCCACGGCCGCTCGATCCCCCGAGGCCCTGCCATCCTTGTAAGGGGGCCGCAGCCCCCAAAGCCCTCAATAGGGCAGCAGCTCAAGGATCTCTGGATCCAGCGGCAACGGCGGCTGAGCCACCTGCCGCTCAAACAGGATCTGATCCACCACTTCCCCAAGCCGGGGCAGGGAGCGGAAACAGCAGCAATCGCTGAGATCGACCAGGGCCTGGGAGCCAAGCGACTGGAGAGAGGAGCGGCGGGACTGGTGCGAGTGGGCCATGAAGGGCGCAGCGCAGGACCCGAAAGCAGGGCGGGGCGGGGTCAAGGACCCGCGCAGCGGGCCTGGCCCGATCCTTGAGCCGCCCCGCACCATGGAGAGGCCTGGGCGGAGCCTGTCCAGCAGGGGCCGGTGGCAGGGTCAATGGACAAAGGGGGACTGCAAGCCCCCCCTGCAAACCCCTACCGGGCCCGCACCAACCTCCCCCGCACCTGCTCCCGCTCAGCGCGCCTGGCCGGCAGCGGTGATCCCCGCAGCACCGCTTCGATCCGCTCCACCAGATTTTTGGGCACCAGGCCCCCGGCCACCTGATCCCTGGGCAGGATGAAGCCCGCCCCATAGAGCGGACTCCAGCGGGCGAGCAGCTGATGCAACAGCCGGCCGCCCTTGCCGGTTTTCTCAAACCGCACCAGGGCACCGGCAGCGGAATCGCAATAGAGAGTGACGCGCCAGCGGATCCCGCTCTGGAGCACATCGTGGAGAACCTGGACCTGGGCCATGGCCATAACGGCGAAGGACCCGACCCAGAGGCGGCGCCGCGCAAGGGCTGGCCAGGATCCTTTGCAGTCGCATCCCAAGGGGAAACCGAACCCTGCGGCGGCCAGCTTGCAGAGCCCTTGCGCGAGTGCCGCAGCATGGGAAGGGCCGGCGGCGTGTTCTCGGCGGGCACACCAAACTGCCAGCAACCCGGAGGGGTTTTCCCGGAAGGCCCTGGCGATAAGAGGGGCTTCAGGACCCCAGGGCGTAGGCCCGGCGAAAGCCCAAGCGCGGTTTGGTTGTCGTCGAGCTCGTGCGGTCAAGCCGATCAGGGATCCTCGGCGGTGATCGGGTCAACCTCAAGCTCATCATTCAGCGCATGGATCGATGCCAGCAGTGGCTCCAGCTGCTCCAGGACTGCCTGCCGTTCTGGGGAGCCGAGCACCGTTGTCGCACCGGTGACGTAGAGCGAGTCCAGTTGAAGGCGCAGTTCAGCCAAGCGCTTGCGGTGGGCTTCCATCGAGACGCGCACAGCTCACTTCATGATGCCCACGGCAGCAACCCAGCCTCAGGTCGGCTCCTCTGAATCCTGGTGTGGCGCCACGATGCCAACGAAACCTTTCACCACCCGAGGAGCCTGGGGCCGGAGTTGCTGAGCAGCGGCCTCAAGAAAAGCCACCAGGATGGTGATCAGAAGGATGTAGTCCCACAGGCCGGCTTCCACGGGTGGTTCACCGGGGACGCCGACCTGCTGCTGCAGGATCTGCTCCAGCGGTAGCCAGAGCGAATTGACCCGGGCTGCTGCATAGGCCTGGAACAGGCGATCGGCATGGCCTGGATCGGCCAGGGTGGCTGTGGTAGTGGAGTGAGCGAAGCCATTGCGCACCCGCCGAAGGGTTTGCAGGGCCTGCTCCACCGGCGGCTCGATCAAGCCAAGCCGAGCGGCCAGGGTGATCCGTGCCCCGAAGGATCCGAGGGGCCGATCGGGCTGAAAGAACGGGTCCGTGGAGCCAGGAGCCGGTAAGAGCACCGCCTGAAGCAGGCGTTCCAGGGCTGCACTAACTCATGCGGCGCCCACCAGCACGGCGCCACGGCCGCGCTCCTGAAGCCTCTGGAGGGCGATGGTGCGGGCGGCATCGGATGCCAAATCGTCCGGAGATAGCGGCATCACAGCAAGGTGTTCACAGGCACGAGTACGGCCACGCCCTCAGGCAGGGCGGAGAAAAGGTGAGGGCTTGCCACTGAAGCTCACCACCACCCGCTTCTTGGCGCGAGTCGCGGCCACATGCAGGAGGGAGCGCTCCTGTTGCTCGAACAAGTCCTTGGAGAGTTGATCGGGCCGTTTGTTCAGCTCAACCTGCAGGGGCATCTGGGAAGCGTCGAGCTCAGGGAGGAACACCTGATCGAACTCCAGACCCTTGACGCGGTGCATCGTCGCCAGCCTCAAGGCTGGATCGCTCGGGTCGTCGGACTCATCGGCGTTGATCACGCGGGTGGCAAAGCCCTCGGCCTTGAGCAATCCATTGAGTTTCTCCACGGCCCTGTTTGTGCGGGCCGTCACGCATGTGGAGGCCAGGGACTGCTGTTCCTCGCGTAGCTGCCGCAGGGTGGTGACCAGAAAGCGCTGCTCATCGGCGGGATCCTCGAAGCCCTGCACCAGTGGGACATCGCCATGAAGCAGGGAGCGGTAATCGCTGGCCGAATCACTGCCGCCATCGAGGTCATCAAAATCCACGCCGTGCAGCACGGCGGTGGCCCAGGCGCGGGTTTCCTCGGTGGTGCGGTAGTTGATGCGGAGCTTTTTGGAACGGCCGCGGATGTCGATGCCGCAGCGACTGAGCACCACCGGCTTGCCATAGATCCGCTGGTGGGGATCGCCGACGATGAAGAGGTCGTTGGCGCGGGCTTCTCCCACCAAGGCGCGCAGCAGGGAGAAGGAGGCGAGATCAAGATCCTGGGCCTCATCCACCACTACGGCGGCATAAAGCGGTACACGCTCGGGTTGCTTGAGCAGGTCGGCGGCGATCTGCTTGGCCTCCTCCGGCTCCCAGAGGCCCCGCTGGCGGAACTCGGCCCGCACCGCATCAAACACCGGCCAGATCCTGCTGCGCTGCTCACGGCTCAGGCGGGTGCCACGCCCCACGCGACGGGCCACCAGGTAATCGTCGCGGCTGCGGCAGCCCTGGGCTAAGACCACCTCCTTCCACTCCTCCTTGTAGAAGCGCTCCGCCAGGCCGAGCGAGGTGTCGGCCACATCCATCGCCATGCTCCAGCAGCTGTCTCGGGCCTCGTCGTTGAAGACCCGCACCTGCAGCCCCTGGCTTTTGAGGAAGTTCATCACCCAGCCATCGAGAGGAATCACCTCAATGCGCTGCAGTTGCTCCGGGCTGCAGATCTTGGTGAGGTTGGCGCGGATATCGGTGGCGAGGTTGCGGGTGAAGGTGGTGAACAGCACCCGGCCTGGGGCGCCGGCTTTGATCAGCTGCTGGGCAAGCCAGCGGGCGCGGTGCATTGCTACGACGGTCTTGCCGGTGCCGGCACCGCCGAGCACTCGCACTGGGCCGCTCCAGGTGCGCTCCACCAGCCGCCGCTGGCTGGGATGGAGAAACACCCGCCAGCGCTCCAGCGGTGCCGAGAGCATTGCCTCAAGCTCGTCGTCGTCGGTGATCACCAGGAATTCGGCCTTGCTCTCAGGCGTATCGAGGGCCGCCGCCACATCGGTGGGGTCGATGGCAGCGGGGCGCTGCCGTTCCAGCTCCTCGATCACGGCCTCGATCGCTTTGCCATCAGCCAGGAGGATCAGACCATCCACGCAGTCCTGCGGGACCCATGAGATCAGGCGGCTGAGGGTTTCCTCGCTGGTCACGGCCCGCACGGCGGGCAGGAGGGCCTCGGGTACACCGAGCAGCATGAGCTGGTCGTCGCTGCAGTGGGCGAAGAGCGAGGCGGCTGAGCTGGGCAGTGCTTGCGCCCCTCCTACCTGAGGCGCCGGAGTTGGTGCTGCCCCCACCTGGGGCGTGGCCGCCTTGTTGGCCAGGGCTTCGCTCACGGCCGCCGCGATGGCATCGCCCACGGCTGTTTCTGCGCCAACTGCCATTTCGGCTGCCTCCACATCCACCACCTGCAGGGCACCGGAGACCCGGTTCACATGGCAAGTGCGGCGGCGGGCCCACTGGTAGGCGTCGTCGTGTTTGTCGATCCAGAGGATCACGTAGGTGTTGCCCTCATCGGGAGCGCGCACGATGCAGCGGATGTCCTGATCCACCCGCAGCGAGCGGATGAAGGGATCCTTGCCCCCCTCGATGTGCTCGTAGTTGAGCCCTGTGCCGCGGGGATTGGCGCGGAACTTGGAGATGAACGTGGCCACCTTGCCGCGGGCCTTCTCCGGCAAGCGTGCGAACGCCTTGAAGAAGTCGTTGGAGAGGGCAACGGTGAGGCGGGGCTCGCTCATGACTAGGGAGAGAAAGAGGAAACGGTCTCGGGCGAGAAGATCAAGGGGGTTGAGGCGAGACGGACGACTGGGCTGGCTGGGATCAGGAGGAAGCCAGTGCCTGGCGAATCGCCGTGGCGGTGGTCTCTGGAGGATCCTCCAACGACCAGCACTGCCAGCCCGCCGCCGTGAACGCACCGGCATCGGCCGGTTCCACCACAGCCAGCTGCTGATCGGGCCAGGCCAGCTCCGCCATGGCCAAGACTTCGCCCCGTGAACCCTCCAGCTCGAAGCCGGGTTCGGGCATGGGGTGATCGCTGGCCTGCAGGGCGGTAGCCAGGGCGTTAAGCAGGGGTTTGGCCTGCTGGGGTGCGAGACGGATCAGCTCCGCCCACGCCCCTTTTCGCTCATCTGCGAGGCCACCCTGATCGGCAACGTCTGCAGCACCATCACCAGTGGACTCCCGGGGGATCCACACTTGAGGGGACTCAATGGCCGTAGGTTCCTCGGCCCCACTCCAGCCCGGGGTGGAGAGCAACAGATGGGGCAGGAACTGGAAGAGATTGCCCTGGCGCAGCCATTCGCGCCAGGCGGCCTGCTGCTGCAGCTCTGTGAGGGAAGGATCGTTCTGGAAGTGGATGGTGCGGAAGCTGGCGGCGGGATTGCGGCGCTCGGGTGCATGACGATCGAGATCGACCAGATTGAGGATCTGCAGCCCGGGCGAGGGGTTGAGGTGCTGGCCGATCCGGCGCGAGGCTTCAGAGGAGACCCACTCCTTCACATGGGAAGCCAGGTGGAGAGTGCCGATGGCGGCGCTGAGTTCAGGCGAATCGATGGCCAGTGGCGAGGCCTGGGCCAGGCAGAGCTGCTGGGCCATGCCCTGCCAGAGCGCCTCGGAAGGATTGGCGAGATAGGCCATGAGCAGCTGGAAGCTGCTGGCCAGCTGGGCCTCCCGGGGCATCAGCAGGGGCGGCCTGTGGGGCGGATCCAGGAGGGACTGGGGCCACCAGCGCTCGCTGAAGGACTCCGGCTTGCTGGCAAAGGCCGGCACCATGCCCAGCGCCAGGCCGTTGGGCTCCAGGGGTTTCTGGGCTGTGGGGGTGGCCTCCACCACGTCATCCCAGCTGAGGGCCCAGAAGAGGTAGTTGCCGCTGCGCTGCAACGCCATGCGCTGCTCGGCATCGGTGGCGAGGCGGCCGCGATGGAACTCCCAGCCATCGGTGTAGACGGCGATCGGCTTGCCGCCGGCGGTGGGGGTGAGCAGGAAGTCGGCTCTGGAGAAAGCGCGCACCCCCTCGCCCTGGCCGATCGACACCTGTAGCTCGACATCCCAGGTGACCACATGTTGAGGGCTTTTGAAGGTGAGCTGGTAGCCCTTGTTGCCCTTGATGTAGACATCGCTCAGGGTCACGGAAACGCCCGGCGGGGCGCCCTTGCCCTCGCGCAGCTTCTCGATGAAGCGCAGCTCCAGCTCGCTCTCGGCGCGGGTGTTGAGCACCACCTCCGAGAGGCTGCTTTCGGATGGCTGCAGCTCCGGCCAGCGGCGCAGGATGAGCTGCAGCTGCTCGATGGCGCGGCGTTTGCTGGTGCGCTGGCGATCAAAGCGCTGCCGGTACATGTAGAGGCAGCGGTAGCAGCCATCGCTGCAGGAACAGGCCTGCAGGGCGTGTAGCGAACGCTCGAACACCTCGCGCAGATCCTGGCCACCGGCCTCGATCAGTTGGCGCACGTAGCCGGTACCGCCGGGAACCGAGTCGTAGAGATAGAGGAAGGTTTTGCGTTGCTGGCTGCCGGGCTGGGGTTCTTCCCCAAGGGCCGATTGCAGGTGATCCACCTTGCCCCCGAAGCGTTGACGCAGGCCGAGGTGTAGAGCACCCACAAAGGAGGGCTGGCCGGCCTCATCCCAGAAGCTGGCGCCGGGCAGCAGGAAGCGCAGGGCCTCGGAGTTGAACTCCCGGTACATGAACAGCAGCTGGCGGAGCTGGGCGTCCTCGGGCTTGTCGCGGAACTTGCAGGCCCAGGTGTGGTTGCTGCCCTTGGGCTTGCCGCGCTGCACCTTGCCGCATTGGCGACAGAGCTCGAAGCCCTTCACCTTGAGGGATTTGCCGGAGATCGCATGGGTGGCTCCCACCATCGCCTGCTCGCCGAAGTTGATCTCGCGGAAGGTGGTGCTGGCCAGGTATTCAACGCCGAAGGGAAACTCCTCATCGGCGATCGCCAGTGAAATCTCGCGGCGGCTGTGGTCCGGGAGGATCAGCAGCTCGCGGTGGAAGAAGAGCGGGTTGCGCTCCTCGGTGTCATCGCCGAACCGGCTGCGGGCGTCCTCCGTGGTGGCCTGCACCTGGCGCAGGCGGGCCATCTCCTTGATCTGGCCGTGGTCTGCGTAGCCGCTGTGGCCGCAGCGGGGGCATTCCCTGCGGCCGAAGTCGTCGTCGGTTTCGCGGCTGGCGTGGGAGCAGGAGGGGCAGAAGCGCCAGCGTTCGGGTTTGTTGAGGTTGGGGTCGACCTGATCAACCCGCACGCGGCGGCCTTGGGCATAGAACTGGCCATCGGGCACCAGCTCGCGGATGGCCACGTTGGCGGGGCGTTCGTAGCTCAGGGCCGGTAGATCCTCACTGCGGCGGCCATCGCCACCTCGCCCATCAGCCGTACGGCCTGGGAGTTTGCGCCAGAGCACGGATTTGAGCGTCACACCCGCTTCCGGGAAGGCGTAGTTGGGGAGGAACCCTTCGTCGGTGAGCATCGCCAGTAGGTCTCGGCCATCGAGCTCCTTACGCAGCTGGTTGTAGGCGCCCTGCTCGCGGCGGATGGAATCCTTGGCCTCTTTCTCGTCGGGGGTGAGGCTGTCCTCGGGCCGCTCGCAGAGCTTGTTGTAGCCATCGCGCAACTTGCGGGCCACGGCGCCGAGGCGCTTGCGTTCGGCCACCAGATCCCTCAGGCGGGCGAGCAACTCCTGGGCAAAGGGAGCATCAAAGGAGCCGGCACCGCCCGATTCAGCGGGGCTGAGCAGAAAGTGGCGCAGGTTGTCGCGTGTCGCGGGCTGCACTTCCTCCCCGAAGAGCGCCAGGAATCGCTCCAACAGATCGATCTGATGGGACTGCACCCACTCCAGCCAGGTGTAGGGGAACAAGTTCGGGATGGTGCCGCTGGAGGTCTTCTCCACCCCATCGAGAACCGGCTTGAGTTGGCGCGGCAGCGCCAGGGGATCGAGGCCACCAGCCACCCAGCGATCGAGGCTGTAAGCGAGCAACTGACGGCGCAGGATGGCGGCGGCATCGAGATAACAGCCGGGCGGATTCACCTGCCCCTGCAACATCTCGCGCGGATCGGCGAAGAAGAAGAGGTCGTGGGCGGTACCTGTGACCAGGGTGCCCACCATGGCGTTGCCATCGCGGCGGCCAGCCCGACCGATGCGCTGCAGGTAGTTGGCCGGCTCCGGCGGCACGGAGGCAAGCAGCACGGTGGAGAGATCGCCGATGTTGATCCCCATCTCCAGGGTGGAGGTGGCCGAGAGCAGGTTGGGATCGCTGCGGTATTCACCGCGGATGAACTGGGTTTCAAGCCGTTCGCGATCGGCCCGCTCCAGCAGACCGGTGTGCTCGCGGGCCACGATGCGGTGCACCTCACCGCGGGTGTAGAGGCGGCGGTATAGAGGCAGACCGCCTCGGGGATCGTGGCGATAGCTGCCGGTGCAATGGCGCACCTGGCAGGGCAGGCCATCCCAGAGGCTGAGCTGCTCGGTGGGCACGCTGTGCTGATCGCTGCACTGCTCGCAGCGCACGGTATGGGCCTCACTGCTCACGGTGATGGCGGCGGGTGGAATGCCCCAGATGCGCTCACCCCGCCCGCCGTTGAACTGTTGCAGCAGGCCGGCCTCGGTGAGGGCATTCACCACGGCGTTGAGGGCTTCTTTTTGCTGCTCCGCATCCAGGGTCGGTGGCGACCCAGTGCTGGATGCGACGGTGAGGGTGCGCTCCAGCCAGTGCTGCGCCCAGGTGGGCCGGCCGCTCTCGCGCACCAGCTGCTCGAAGCCCCCCTTGCCGCGGAAGCTGGTGAGAAAGAGCGGCTGGATCGAGGCCCGCCCGAAGCCCGGGAGGTAGGGGATCTGGTTGAAGGGATAGGTGTTGACGCCGCCGCTTTCCAGGTATTCCGACCCCTTGCCTTCTCGGCCAACGAGTTCAGGCAGCACGACGGCGCCACGTTGGCGCAGGTGTTGCAAGAGCCCCACCACGAGTTGCTGCAGAGGCCCAAGCCGCAGGCCCCTGAGGGGCTCGATTTCGTTCTGCAGACGGCTGAGAAGGAGCGGCAGCAGGCGATTGACGGCGGCCGGATCCACGGCGGCGGCAAGGGCACCGGCCTGCTCAACCGAGGAGCCGAGGCGGGCGCGATAGCCGAATTCAGCAGCTACCTCCCAGCGCAGACGGTCGGCCACATAGCGCAGTAGGAGGCTGTTGGGCTCCAGCGATGGGATGAGCTGCTGCTGCATCACATCCCAATCGCGCAGCCACTCGAGATCGTGGGGGATGAAGGTGGCGGCGAAGTCCACCGGGTTGGGGAGGCGCCGCTGCCAATCGCTGATCAGCTGCTCCTGGAGTTGATCGAGCCGCAGCGGTGGGCCCCCCTGCTGGTCGTGCTCCTGCACGGTGCGGGTGAGGGCGGTGCGGAAGGAGGTGCGATAGGCGCGGGCGGCAATAAAGCCGGCGCGGTGGGCGGCATCCTGCACTGAATCGGAGAAGGCGAGCACGCGCTTGTCGCCGTTGAAGGCGGAGGCATAGAGCGAGGCGCTCCAGGTGCTGGTGAGGTTGGCGGCCGATGTACCGATCAGCAGCAGGCTGTTGGTGGCATGGCAGTAGGGACAGTCGCGGCTGATGCGCGGATGGTTGTTCTCATCCACAGTGCTGCAGTCGGGGATGTCGACCGCCAGCAGCTCCTTGCTCTGGCAGGCTGGGCAAACCGGATGAGCGCCGGCTGCAGTGACCTGCGCCAGGTCTTGGAAGGCGTGAAACGACAGGCAGCTGGCGCAGAGCTGATGGCTGCAGGAGTTGGTGGCGGAGTCTGGCCCCTGGGGGAAGAGGTAGCGGAGCTCAGGTGCTCCGGAGAAGAAGGCCTTGTAAAAACCCTGCAGGTTGGTGGCGCGATCGAGGCGGTTGGAGCCGGCGGTGAGGGCGGTGGAGGTCCAGGCGGTGGCGCCGCAATCGCGGCAGTGCACCACCGGCAAGTGGGGGCTGGCGTCGCTGCCGGCGAGGTCGTCGGAATGGCGCAGCTGGGGATCGGATTCCACCGAGGCCACCATGCGCTTGAGCTCCCGCAGCCAGAGCTGCACGCGCAGGGTGAGCCAGGGCACCACCACCTCTGCCCCATCGAGCTTGGTGGTGGTGCGGCGGGCATGGGCGAGCAAGGCCAGCAGGCTTTCGAGCAGCAGCACGCGGTAGCGGCGTGGAAAGCGTTCGCCCAGGCCCAGCTGGCGAGAGAAACGCTCCAGCAACTGATCCATCGAGCAGGTGTCCGCCGCTTGGCGCACCAGGTTGTGCACCGCCGGGAGGGTGCCGAGCTGCCAGCCGAGGGCCAGGCGCCAGGTATCGGCGTTGACATCGTCCTCGGGAGGCGGCGGCAGGGTGTCGCCCAGCCAGAGGGCGGCCTGGGAGGCGAGGTAGGCGTCGGCACTGGAGGCGTGTTCGGGATCCAGCTGCTCCTGCGCTTCCATGCCCGGCAGCGGCAAGGAAAAGAAGCCGCCGTTTTCGGGGTCGCCGTAGCCGGTGTGATCTCGGAAAAACTCCTCCGGGCTGAGCCGCTCCTCCTCAATCAGCGAGCCAGGCTCGAAATGGCTCGCGAAGATCTGACCGGCGTAATCGAGCATCGCCTGGCGCGAATCCGGACCCCCGAGGGTGGCGGAGGTGCCCACGCACACCAGCTGCTCACCGGCGCACTGGAGGCGATCGCGCAGGCGGCGGATCAGGCAGGCCAGATCGGTGCCCTGGGCACCATCAAAGGTGTGGAACTCATCCACCACCAGGTAGCGCAGCGTGCTGCGGCCATCGGCCAGGCGGCCGTTGTGGGCCCAGAGGCCCTGCACCTGGGGCTTGAGGAGCAGGACATCGAGCTGCTTGTAGTTGGTGAGCAGGATGTCGGGCGGGGCTTTGTGCAGGGCGCCCTTGTCGGTGATCACGCTGGTGGCGCTCATCGCCGCCGTGGGCTCATCGTCGGAGGCACCGATGTAGAGCCCGGCCCTCAATCCGGCCAGTGCGGGGGTGGCGTGAATGAGCTGGGCGATGCGCCGGGCCTGATCGGTGGCCAGGGCATTCATCGGGTAGATGAGGATTGCCTTGATGCCTCGGCTGCCCTGGGCATGCTCTTGGCGGCAATGGTCGAGGAGCGGCAGCAGAAAGCACTCGGTTTTGCCGGAGCCGGTGCCCGTAGCCACCAGCGTGTTGAGGGGAGAAGCCGAACTGAGGCGCAGAAAGGCCTTCTCCTGGTGGAGATAGGGCGGGAAGGGCAGAGGGATCTGGGGAAACCAGTCGCGACCGGAACCTTGCTGGAAAGGCAGGGAGACCGATACATAGGGCCCCTTGAGCAGCCGCTCGCGGTCGGCCAGGAAGCGATCGATCAGCCCCGCAAAGCCCGGCGTGGTGGGATGGAATGCGGTGCTGATGGCGTCAGCGGCGACCTGCTCCAGCTCGCTGGCTACAACGGAGGGGAGCAAGGGATACGGCGAATCTGCACCTTGAGGCTAGCGGAGATTGCAGGATTAACAACCGATCTGAGCGATGCATAATGCCTGCTATCTCAACGCATCAGCCACCGCCTCACCACGAGACATGGCTCGCTTGAGAACTGGGCCGTCAGGCGGCTGTGAATGGGTTGAGCAGGGGCACCTCAAAACGGCTCAAGTCGGCCACGTTGCGCGTAACCACGGTGAGGTGATGCACCTTGGCGATGGCCGCGATCATCGCGTCTTCGTAGAGGGTGTCGGACTGGCGATGCATCAACTGGGCCCAACAGCGAAAGGCCGGGCCATCCATGCTGAGGATGTTGAAGGTGTCACTCACGAGATCCAGCCACAGCGCGATCTCAGCCGCCTTGGCGGGGTCCTGTTCGCGGGTGAGTTCGATCCCCGCCTGGATCTCTCCGATCGTCACGCTGGCGAGATGAAGATCGGCGTCGTTAACGCTCTGGAGCCAGGCGAGGACGGCGCCATGGGGACGGGGCCTGCGCAGTTCGGACACCACGTTGGTGTCGAGCAGAAAGGCCATGGGCTACAGAGGCGCCACGGGCCGCCGGCGCGCTCCGCCTCGCGGGGGCACCAGGGCCTCGCTGCGAGCCTCGGGGGCCAGCAACAGGTCTTTGAGGCTGGGCCTTGCGGCTGCCTGGAGGCGATGCCACTGCTCGATCGGCACCAACACGGCGGCTTCCGTGCCACGGCGCGACACCACCTGGGGCCCTTCCCGCTGACAGGCATCCAGCAACTCGCTGAAGCGCGCCTTGGCGTGTTGCACGGGCCAGATCGCCATGCCGTCCTCCTGTATGACTAGTTATCTGACCAGTTTACAGTGCAAAAAGGCCTCGTGATCCGGGCGGCGTACGTAACTGACGTGATGGTGGCCATCACCCTCGGGGTATGACGTCCTGGCGCGTCATCGATCCGCTCTAACTCCTCCCTCTGGATTATGCAGTTTTTGCATAACTCCATCCTAGGTGAGAATGGATGAACCACGCCTGTCCTGCAATGCCCCCGCTGGCCTTACCGCCCACCACGGCCTACCCGAGCGACCCCACGGCGCTGGAGCGCGAGCGGTTGGATGCGTTGTATCTGGAGCTAAGGGGCAATTACAAGAGCCTGATGATCAGCCGCGGCATCCACCGCAGCCGCTCCGAGAAGCAGGGAGGCCAGCTGCTGGAACTGAGCCAGCGGCTACGGGCCCTGGCGACAAGAGAGGCGAGCGTGAAGGCGGAGGCCTACGCGATGCTTGAAATCGTGACCGATGTGGTGGAGCACCTGGAGGACGCAGGCGACGAGATGGGCACCGCCTTCGGGGCGTACCAACTGGGCCGGCGCTCCTACAACGGCGGCGGCAGCATCGGCAGGCTGGTGCAGGCGGTGATCAGCTTCCTGAACCGCTGGCGCACCGGCAAGGAACGTTTCGAGCAGCTCAGTGCCCGCCAGGAGGCGTTGCGGGCCAGCCTGGAGGGCAACGAGCTGCCGTCAAACGTCCTGGAAAGCAACGGACAGCAGTCCGGCGGTCCGAAGAACGGCAAACCGAAGACCGGCAAGCCAGAGAGCCACGCCTACCAACTCACCATTCTTCCCCAACCCTCTCAGGATCCAAGCAATGGGCAAGATCGCTGAGGCGCTGCGGGCCAACCTGCGGGAGCTGGCCCAGGCGGATGCGCGGATGTTGCGGGAGCTGGATGGGGCGCTGCCGTTGATGGCTCAGACGGAGCCGAGGGTGGCAGGAGAACTGGCGGAGGGGCTCGACAGGCTGGGAGTGAAGGAACTAAAGGCCCTTTGCAAAGAGCGGGGCTTCAAGGGCTACACCAGCCTCAACAAGGCAGCCTTGATCCAGCGGCTCCGGGGGGGCGAGGCCCCACTGGCTGCGAAGGCACCAGCAATGGCAGTCGTCATCCCCTCTGGCCAGGCCGCTATCGAAGCCCGCCTGGATCGCATGGAGGCCCTACTGCAACGGATCGCTGAACAGGTGGGGGTGAGCGACGCGGGCACCGAAGCCCATGGCCGCAGTGCCGAGGCGGAACATCGGGCCATCCTGGCGGCGGCGTTGACAACCCCTCTGCGGCGCAATCTGGCAGAACTGCCGGGTTCCATGCCCGAGGTGGGGCTGGATGCTGATTTCGAGAGGTAGCCCGGCTGAATCCCTAAGGGCTCTGACCCCAAGGATCGCCCTACCCTGCAGAGATGGCGATCCCAGCCCCCACGATCGACGCCGACCTAGAGGCGGTGACGGCTGCCCTGGCCGGGGTTCAACCCAGGCCAGGGCGTGTGGTGCTGTTCGGCTCCCGAGCGCGGGGGGATGCACGGCCCGATTCCGACCTCGATCTGCTGGTGGTGATGCCCCAGGCCACGCTCACCCCGCAGGAACGGCAACAGGCGTTGCGTTTGCTGCGGGCGGCGCTGCGGCCCCTGAGTTTGTCGGTGGGCGTGGATCTGGTGGTGGTAGGGGAGGAGGATGCCGAGCGCCTGGCGGGCTCCCGCTGGCATGTGGTGGCGCGGGCCCTGCGGGAGGGGAAGGAGCTTGATTTCGCCGGCTGCGGATGATGCTGCTTGAGGCCTCCCACACGGATATGCGACGGCGCCTATCACGGTTAGATTGGGGGTACACATATCACGTTGTCCGCAGGGGGCAAGCGACATGGCATTCCCTGAGGAAAGATTGGGTGTGACTCACAGAACCCAAAGGCCTTTAGGTAGTGGCTCTCAGAACCATCAAACGAACAATTAGAGGCCTCTCCTTATGAATACCCCCGACAAGAAGGTGACCGATCCAGAGCTAATATTTTCGTTGGAAGCGACATTTCCAGACGCTGAGGGAGTGTTCTTTGGCGGGTTTGCAAGCCTGAATGCTTCCGCTGCCGATGCAATCATCGTATTGGATACCAATGTTTTGCTGATGCCCTATTCTCTCGGCAATCATAGCTTAAGCGAGATACGGAAGATTTACGAGAATTTAACATCAACAAACCGTCTCTTCGTCCCAGAGCGGGTCGCTCGAGAATTTGCAACTAATAGGTCAGCAAAAGTCGCTGATATTTACGCATCAATTGAAAACAAGAAATCTGGAAAGACAAGCCACCGCTTTATGTATCCACTAATCAATGACCTTGACGAAATGAAAGCTGTGGATCAAGCATTAAAGAAGCTTAACGAGTCCGAGGCCGAGTACTTCCGATCAATAGACTCTCTTTTGGAAAGAATTCGCAGCTGGGACTGGGCGGACCCCATAAGCGCTATGTATTCCTCTCTTTTCGATTCATCTGTCCTCTGTGCGCACAAGCTTACCAATGAGGAGTTACAAACGGAACACGCTAGGCGATTTAAGCTTAAGTTACCACCTGGTTACAAGGACTCTTCAAAAGATGATGGTGGCGTTGGCGATTTTGCGATATGGTTATCGTTGCTTGAGTTGGGAAAGTCAGAGCAGAAGCATTTAATTTTTGTTTCCGAAGAGACCAAGGCTGACTGGTGGCAGCGATCCAATGGTTCGGAGTTTCTTTTACGATATGAACTGGTTGATGAGTATCGAAGGGTATCAAACGGTAAGAGCTTGCACCTGGTTAAACTTTCGAAATTGCTTCAATTATTCAAGGCCTCAAAGACTGCCGTTCAGGAAACAAAATTAGTTGAAAGCATGAACAATGTCAAGCCAGATCATGTGCTGCGGCATATTTCGGCAATGAATGCTAGGGAGCATGCAAGATTTAGCAAGCTAAGCAGGTCAGATCAAAGGGCGGAAATGCTGGCCTGGTTTTACGGCAACTATGCTGACCCTGTCGAGATGTGTCCTTATGAGTCTGCCGAAGGAGGTTATCAGTACATTTGGGGAGGGCCATATAATGCAAGAGTGGCACTTGAGAGTGAATTCGGAGGCATTGCGTCAGAAACGCTAATTATCGAGGTCGCGGAAGAACTTGACGACATCTGTTGGGAGTGGTCTGGGCGTCCTGATGATGAGCCAAATGACCCATAGGATTATTTCTAATATGTCGCTTAACCGGTTGCTTTGCAAAAAGCCGTCCAGCACCAGTTCGCACTAGGGCATGTAGAAGGAAGTGTCCTCCCTGGGGGCTTGGAAATCAGCTTCTTTTTGAACCGGGGCCATTCGCTGTAGTGGTGATTCCACAAGGCTGAGCATCTACCTGGCTTCTTTAGTCCTAAGCTCACGTTCCCGTTCAGATTGAAATCGCATCGCGCTCAATCTCCTGCTTCAGTACCGGATTCGTGCCCGGCCAGCGTGTCACCACATCCACTCGCACCCCCAACATCACACAGAGATCCACATCACTGCCCGGGTTCGCTTTGTTGCGGGCCAGGGAGCCAAACAGAGACAATTCCTGGATGCCATAGAGCCTTCGCCATTCCAGCTTGTGCTGGCTGAGCAAGTCGATGACCTGCCGCTGATTCCTGGCCAGCCCTGGATCGTTTGGGGTCATGGCGTGTTGCCCTCCTGCTTCTCAAAATACCCCCAAACCCCCCGATAATCCCCCACCCGATCACACCGATCAAACGGCGCCTCATAGGTAATCGTGCGCTCCACCGGCCCCCCAGGCAGCGTGTCATCGATGATCGTGCGGGAGACGCTGCCGGAGGTCATGTCGGCGATGTCTTCCCAGCCGGTGGTCTTGTTGGCACCACGGCCTGAACCTTTGCGCGGGAAGCCAACCCCAGTGAGCCCCTTGCTGGCGGTGAAGACGATGCGGCCATTGCGGTCGTACCAGGTGTCGCGTTCGTATTGCTGCATCACCGGGAACTGCACGCGGTAGATGGTGATCAGTTCTTCGAGGGTGAGCTTGAGGGCCTGGGCCACCAGTACATCGATCTCCACCAGGGCCTGGCGGCGGGCGTAATCGGTGCGCAATGCGCAATCGCGCTGCCAGGTGGGGGTGAGGTTGGTGAAGAACTCGTTGGGGAGGCGGGGATCCTGTTTGGCCCAGCGTTGCTGGCGGAAGGCTTCATCCCAGCATTCGCTCCAGAGATCGGCGTAGTGGGTGGTGAGGCAGTTGAGGGCGAGAGTTCGTGCGCTTGTGGACGTCAAGAGGTTTGAATGATCAAGAAGCGGAAATCTCCTAAGTGTGGACACGTAAAGATCTCCCTTTCCGGTGGTCTTGATCCAGAAGTCTGCGGGAATTGAGGAAAGCAAGCCTGCAAAGTCAACCGCTTGCTGCTTGCTGTTAAATGTCAAGGAGACAACAGGATGTACATGTGCAACCCCCTGTGCAGCAAGCATGGGGACCAGTGTCCGCTCGCCCGACTGGCTCAGCTGGCGCCGGCAGGCAACCCGAACAAAATCCATCACCGGCAGCTGCCCGCCCCATGGCACGCGCGGGGCGCGCGCACGGTATTCGGAAGCAGTAACATCCGGGCGGTAGTTGGTGCGGGGAAGGTAGTCGTCCGGCAGTACGGTGAGATCAAGGCAGTCGTAATGTCCCTTCTCAGTACAGACGGTACGAGGCGTCTTGTAGAGCGGCAAGCCCACAGCAAAGTGCGGCCCCGATAGCACTAATCCTGACGGATCGTCGGGGAAGCCAGTGTCACGGCGAATCGTGCCATGTTTCTTGATTCCACGGGTTTCGTCCCACATCACTGTAGGGAAGTACTCACCCTCTAGATCTCCCAGACGTTTCGGTGCAGCTGCGAACTTTTCCAGCACTCTCTGCATTTGTTGTGAATGCAGGGTGGGCAAACGAGCCTGTCGTGGAGGGGTCCCCGGCTCGTCGTAAAGCGAGGCAAACAAGGACAATCCATGCTCACCCACAGGAATCAGCCGCTGGCGGTGACCAGCCATGTTCCATCGGTTGTCATCCGTCTTGATGCCGCCCACCAAGCCGTTGCCGTCGTGAGCGAAGCAGGCATCCACGGTTTTGGCATGGAACAGATTGGTCAAATGAATAAAACTGGGCTGGCGTCTAGGGCCGTAGATGTTGAGGCTGTATTTGACACGATCCCCGATAGGGAAAAGGAGCAGCTGGTTCTGAAACTGAAAGTGATTCCTAAGCCGCCCATACAACACCTCTCGTAGTGCCCCACCCTTCGGATCGTCGTACACCCCTTCTGGATGCAGGAAGCCCTGGACGCCCTCCTCTGACGCAACACGCCAGGCTTGAGGTAGGAAGCACTTAAAAAGATTGGTCTGACTGCCCTTCAGTAAGGGGTAGTTGGCGGTTGCATTGAGAAACGCAAGGCTGCCATCCTGGCCCTCAAACTCCTCTAGGTAGGCCTGCATCAGCTCTGGATTTGCATCAAGTGCCTCCTTGCGTCGATTCGCCAGCTCGCTGGCGCTCACCTTGCGGATCAGCACCATCGGGTCGGCGTCGCCGATCACGCCCTTCTCCTCCCACTCCACCTTGAGCCAAGGCGGGTTGCCCACGATCAGATCGAAACCACCGCCTGCCAGCACATCAGCGAATTCCAGATCCCAGTGCAGCGGCCGGATGCGCTCGTAGACCGCCTGCACCTGGCGCAGACGTTCGAAATCTGCTCGCAGTTTGTTCACATTCACGAAGCCGTGTTGGTCGCTGAAGTCCACCGCCAGTTGCTTGGGTTGCGTATCGGCAAACATGTTCATCTGGCCCGGTTCAGCCGTGATCCCCTGCTCCAGGTCGCCCAGGATCATGCTGAGCTCAAACAGCCATTCGTCTCTGTCCGGGAGCTTTCCGGCCTGGCGGATCGGCCAGAACCACAGCGCCACCCAGTAGTCCATCGCCCACTTCAGGCGCAGGCGGGCGTTGGTGTTGAGCACACCCTTGCCCAGCACCTCCTGGTCGTGAATGCGGTCCTTCAGGCGCAGGGGCGTCCAGTCGCCATCCTCGATTCCGCTCGGGTCTTCCCACACGGGCAGCGGGTCGGTGGTGCGCTGGCGCAGGGCGGTCATTTCGCGCGCCCACTCCTGCCAGAGTTCATCCACCAACTTGCTGAGCCGCAGCAGGTGATCGATCTGGGCCTCGGAGAACGCTTCGCCCACAAACGCTTTGTTCCAGCGCTTGCAGCTCTCGATCGCTTCGGGTTCCAGCTCCTTGATCACCTTGTCTGAATAGGCCGCCATGCCCGGATCGGGCAGCAGGAAGTGGAAGATCCCATCGGCCGGCAGCGCCGCATCCCAGGCCAGCTCCTCCGGGGCGTGGTCATGCCAGAGGCGCGTGGGCTTCGCCTTGCGGCCGGTGCCCGTGGGCAGCTTGCTGCTCTGCAGCTGGCTCACGCGGTAGATCTGGCGGCGCGCCCCGATCAGCGAATTGCCGTTCACCAGCTGCTGGCTGAACCAGGGCACAAAGGCCCGCCCCTGCTCCGGCGCAAAGATGCTGTTGAGCCACAGGCTCACCTCCGCCAGCTCCACCGCCACCGGGTTGAGGTCCACGCCGAACACGTTCTGATCGGCCAGGCGCATCTTCACCTTCTGCAGTTCGGTGTGATAGCGCTCATGCGGAATCGTTTTGCCCGTTTCCTGCTGGCGCCGCTCCAGATAGGCCTGGGCCAGCTGACTCACCAGCTCGTTGAGATAGGCGGCCGAACCCATCGCCATCTCCAGCAGCTTCAGCTCCAGGATCTCGGCGGCGCTCCTGCCCACCAGGGCCTCCTTGAGCGTGTACTTGATCTGGCAACTGGTGAGCACTTCCGGGGTGTAATAGCTGGCGCTTTTCTGGCGGTTGCGGCCGGCCAGGCGATAGAGGAAGCTACCCCTCTCGTATTTTTTCGCCTTGCCGGTGAGCGGATCGGGCACGATCTCTTCGGCCTTGTAGGCCTTGAGCTGCTCGGCGGTCACGAAGTGGCCCACATCCAGCTCGTCGTGTTGCTGGCCGGTGGCATGGCCACTGGCGTTGCCGCCGCCTGAAATGTCGTCGTCGGGGCTGTCGCCGGAGTCGTCGCCATCGCTTAGACCCGTGTCGAGGTCGTCGTCGTCGTCGCTGGCGGCAGCTTTGGCTTTCTTCGGGGCGGGTTGCACCTCGTAGAGATCCACCTCGGCGAAGAAGCCTGTGAAGCTGAGCAGCGCCTCATACACCGCCCCCAGCTGGTTGATGCCCAGCTGGGAGTAGCTCACCCGGCCGCGCCGCTTGCCTTTGCCTTCCTTGGTGAGCGACATCATCTCGATCACCTGCCGCAGCACAGCATTGCGAAAGCGCACCTTCGGCCAGCGCTTGTCGCCCTTGTCGTCCTTGAGCAGGCCATTGATGATCGGCAGCCGCTCCGGATCAAACAGGTGCGAGCGCAGCGGCACGATCTGGAAGGTGTCGAACTCCGGCTTGGCCTCCGTGAGGTGTGGCTGCACGGCGTCCTGGTCGCCTCGCTTCGGGTAGCCCTCCCAGATCATCTGGAACAGCCGATCCAGCGATTCGCTGATGTAGGTGCTCTCGCGGTCTTCTTCTGTGGCCAGCTCGGCGGTGTCGAGATCGCGCAGGCTCTCGAGGCTGTAGCCGAGGCGGTACACATCGTTGCCCATCGGCGCATAGCCCAGCTCCTTCGGCCGGCTCTCGATGAAGAACAGGAACAGCAGCCGGTACACGAAGCGCAGCAGCTCCAGCGTCAGCTGCTCCGGATCCAGCCGCTCCTCGTAGATGCCCTTCTTCTGGGCCTTGATGAACGCCACCACCTCATTGCCCAGCAGCTCGATCGAGCGGCGCAGGGCGTACTTGAGGTCGCTGCTCACCTCATAGGCGTGCTTGTGGCTGTTCTCATCGAGCTCATCGAGCAGCGGCGTGCCGCCGCCCGTGGGGCAGGTGTGCTCGCGGTGCAGCAAGGTGGCCGCCGCCAGCAGGGCATCGGGGTTGTTCTCGCCCAGGAGCGTGCCCAGCTCAAAGCGCAGCAGCCTTGAGGCGGCCCACTTCTGGCGGTCGATCAGCAGCAGCTGGTCGCGGCTCACCGCCAACACCCAGCGCGGCGGGATCGCCTGGCCGAACACCCGCTCGGAGATCAGCTCCTCCCAGGTTTCGCTGCCCTGGCCATCGACATCGGTGAGCACCGTGCCCAGGGAAGGGTCGTCGATCTGGCAGCCCCAGCGGGTGGCGATCGTGAGCTCCAGCGGGTCGGCCGGCTCATCGCTGGGGTTGAAGCACTCCACCACCCACAGCCAGGGCTCGCCCTTGGCGTTGCTCACCTCCCCCAGCAGCGGAACTTGATAGGCCTCGCCGCCGATCAGCACGGGCTCCGCATGGGGGGCAAACGGATAGCCCAGGGCTTCGAGCAGGGGCTGGAAGAACAGCTCCCGCTGCAGCCGCAGCCGCTCCGCCGGCTCCTCCGTGATGCCGATTTCGGCTTCTCGGAGCTTTTGCCATGGCTTGCGCAGCGCCTTGAAAAGTGCCTCCGACGTGGGATCCGCCTGCAGCTGCGCCTTGGCCTCCTCGCTCCAGCGCTCGCGCACCTTCTTGATGTCGCCCGCCAGCACGCTCTCCAGGTAGTGGGCGGAATAGAACTCGTTGGCGTTGCTGATGCCGGGGAGGGCCATGGGTCAGGGCTTGCGCAGCGTGAGCAGGGAGGTGATCGGTTCGGTGATGAACGCCTCGATCGCGGTGGCGTGAGCCAGCAGGATCCGCAGGATCTCCGCCGTGCTGGTGTTGCCCACCACCAGCCAGATCACCTTCGGAGGGGCACCACGCAGCAAGCTCAGCGCGCGAAAATCATCGTCTTTGGTGACGATGGTGTAGCCGTTGTCGGCCGCAAACGACCAGATCTGCTGATCGCTTTGGCCTTTCAGCTTCACATCGCGCACATGCACACTGCCTGGAAACTGCCCTGAAAGTTCAGGGGCGAGCCGGGGGCTCAGGTTTTCATCCAGAAGCAACCGGCCTGCCATTTCGCTGCTCAGGCCACCGTGAGTTCGCTGAGGCGTTTCTCGCGCTCAGCGGCATAGCGCAGCACCGCCTGGATGTGTTCGGGTCTGAGATCGGGGAAATCAATGAGGATCTCCCCCTGGCTCATGCCACTGGCCAGATACTCGAGCACATCCGACACGGTGATCCGCGTTCCGGCAACACAGGGCTTCCCGCTGCGCACGCCCGCTGTGCAGGTGATCAGGGAAGGTGGGGAGCTCATGGGGGTCGACGGGAACAATGGTTGACTGAAGACTATGCAGGGCACGTGGTGCGACTCGATCAACTGCTGTCCCGGTGCAGCACCGCCACCAGCTTCAGGTACGGGGCGGGATCGATCGTCATCACCTGGCTCACGAAGCGTTCGTGATCCAGGAAACGCCCATCGATGGCCTTCTGCTTCTCCTGGCGCTGCTTGTCCTTGATCTGCTGCGGGCGCTGATTGCCCGCAAGGCTCAGCTCCAGCTGCTCCACCTGGCGGCCCCGCAGGCGCCGCAACCGCTCCCGCTGCGCCTCCAGTTCCGGCTGCACGCGGGCGGTCCACTGCTCGCCGCAGTCGCGTAGGTAGGAGTTGGCCTGCTCCACCGCAAAGGGAAGCTGCTTGGCCAAGTGCTCCGGAGGTTCCTCACCGCTGATGTTGGCGAGATCCCTGCTGCCCAGCTCCAGGCGCGTGGCCACCGCCTCAAAGGGCTCCACCGCCACCACCTTCAATCCCGTACCGGCAAAGCGCACCGCCACCCATTCCTGCACCACCGGCACACCTTTTTGATTGGGGATCGTGCCCTGAAACACCATCACCACTGCGCCCGGATCGAGGCCATCAGTGAGCTGTAGCACCGGCGCGTGATGGCGCGGGAAGGTGATCTGGCCCCGATCCGCCAGCCAATCCACCACCGGGTGCAGATCCCAGAGGTATTCAAGCTCTGGTCGGCTGTTGTCCTGCCGCCGGCTCTGCTCCAAGGCCCGCTGCAGGGCCGCCGGCTCGGTGGAGAGGGCCAGACGCTGGCCGCGGGGCGGCTGCAGTTCCCGTGGATAGCGGTCGTAGCGGCGCTGCAGATCGGATGGCGGCGTGATCTCCAGTCGCTGCTGCTCGGGGAAGACGCGCAGATCGAGCTTTTCGCCCCGGCGCTCCATCTGCTGCGCCACCGCGTCCAGGGCCGTGTCCACGTAGCACCAGAGGCTGGGGAACAGGCTGAAGGACTGGCGGGTGTGGGCTTCCACGGGGGTGGGATTCCCTGCTGGGGCGGGGCCATCGCCACTGCCACTGCAACTGCCATTGCCATTGCCGCCGCTCTCGGCGGAATCGGCGCTGATGCCGAACAGCTCCTCGAACAACTGATCGCCGCTGCTCGCCTGGCGCTGCGGTTCGGCGTTGGCCTCCATTCGATCGCCCAGATCCTTCAAGGTTCCGGCCTCATACGCCCTGCTGATCAGCTCCTCTTCCGCCGCCGCGTCGTAGACGCCAAGGAACACGGCCGGATCTCCGATGTTCAGCTGGGCCTGCCTGTCTTTCTCCCGCAGCAGCCGCACCACCTTCTCGGCATCACCCATGCCCTCACTGCGGGAGGAATTGAGCAGATAGCGGATCAGCGGCTGCCGAGGCTGGCCGTAGCGATCGATGCGGCCATTGCGCTGCTGCAGCGTCATCAACGACCAGGGGATGTCGACATGCACCAGCCGGTGGCTGAGGTAGTGCAGGTTCAGGCCTTCTGATGCCACCTCGGTGGCCACCAGGATCCGCACCGCCTCCTTCTCCTGGGCGAACTGCTCCACCACCCGCGTCTGCTCCACATCGGGCATCGCACCATCCAGACCCACCACCGCCCCTTTGGGCAGGCCCAGGTCGGCGGCGAGATGCTCCACCAGAAAGCGCTGGGTTTCACGCCGGCCGGTGAACAGCACGATCCGGTCGCTGGGGTCCTTGCCTCTCCAGCTCCAGTCGTCGCGGATCAGCTGGAGAAGCCGCTGGTATTTGGAGAAATCCGCCGGGGTGATCGCGGCTAGCAGCGGCTCCAGGCTCTGGAGGGCAGCGCGGTCGGCGCTGGCTGGGGAGCCCGTGGTTGAGGTCGTCGCCTCCAGGCGTTTCAGACGGTTGCGCACCGTTTCCAGCGCTGCCATCGGGCTGGAGAGCAAGCTCTTTGCCAGCGTGGTCTTGAACAGCTGGCCCGCCTTCGCCTTGCCGTCGCTATCGGGCAGCTTCAGGTCCTTGAGCAGGGCAAACACCCGCTCCTCCCGCTCACTCGCCACACACTCCACATCGGCGCTGTCGCGCTCCTTGACGCTGTTGCGCAGATCCGCGATCACGTCCTTGCGGAACCGCCGCACATAGAGATCTCGGATGTCGTCTTTGCTGTAGTGGCTCGGATCGGCAATGGCCGTGGGGTCGAGCATCGTCATCAGACTGGCGAAGCTCTCCGGCTTGCCGTCGTGCGGGGTGGCGGACAGCAGGATCAATGTTTCCGAGCGGGTTGCCAGTCGCTCGGCGAGGCGGGAGCGCTGGCTCCTCATGGCGCCACGGGCCCGTTCGGCCACGTTCTGGCATTCATCGATCACGATGATGTCCCAGCTGGCGTTATCGAGATAGACGCGATACTCGCGGTCGTTCTTGAGCGTATCAACGGAGACGATTGTCTTGTCGAAATAGTGAAACGGGTTCTGGTTGCCTGGGATCTGCTCACGGATCCGCTGAATCCCTACTGAATCCAGCCGCACCAGCGGGATCGAGAAGCGTGTCCAGAACTCCTTCTGGAATTGCACCAGCATGCTCTTACTCGTGACCACCAACAGCCGCCGCCCTCTGCCGCGGCGGATCAACTCGCTGCAGAGGATCCCGCATTCCAGCGTTTTACCCAGGCCCACCGCATCCGCGATCAGCAGCCGCTGGCGTGGCATCGCCAGGGCCTTGGCGGCTGGCAGCAGCTGGTAAGGCAGGGCATCCATCGCCGCCCGGTGGCCGACCACCAGAGAGGCATCGGTGGGCACGCTGCGGCGCAGGTGGGCCTCGATGAATAGAAGACTGTCGCGGTAACGGGGCGAGGGGTCGCACACCAGCTCCGTGTCTTCCGGCTGCAGCACCTTGAAGCTTCCGGCCGCCCGCTCCACCTCCACCAGGAAGCGGGCCTCCTTCTCCCGCAGGAAGGGCGACACCCCCACCACATCCACCACCTGCTGGCCATCGGAGCTGCGGCCGAGGCCACGCACCAGCCACTCGGCGCTGCGGCACTCGATGCGGGCTCCGGGGGCGAGGACGGCTTCAGGCACAGGGGGGGCCTCCTTGCTGCTGCTGACCGCTGTCCTGGCCGCAGGGGAGTGGGCAACCGCACCGATGGATAGCGAGTCGGGCGCTGGTTTTGGCTGCCTGACGCATGGTGCTCATCCCTGACGCTGACGCCCGGTACCGCTTTCACACCGCTTTTCTAACGCAGTCTGCTGGGAAGAGCACAGCGCACCGGGGCATTCGACATCCCGTGAGTATGCAGTTTCTGCATTGTTTTTAAGCCTGAAGACTGAACCTTTGCCACAGCGTTGATCCACACGGCCTTCCACAGCAACGAATTCTGTGCACGAAGAGGAGCGACACCCGGCTTTGTTCAGCCGCGGCGGATGGCTCTGCGAAAGGCGCACAAGCTGATCATGCAACCTGGGGGGGAGTTCCGTCCGCCATCCCCTTGGCCAGCTCATACTCCCGAGCAAAGTCGATCCCCGCGTCTTGGCCTGGCAGGAGCAGCTGCACCCCGACATAGAGGATGCAGACCACCTGCAGGGCGGAGACGGTGGTGCCACCTCGGTAGTGCTGGAGGTGGTGGATCTGCTCGGGGTTGTTGATCGATAGGCCCTTTTGCCCCACCGCTCCCGCCTCCGCCAACAGCTGCTTCTGGCCCGCGGGGTCCAGCTCGCGGTAGGCCTCCAGGGCACTGCTGAGGTACATCACCGCATCCAAGCGGGGCATGCTCTGGGCATTGGCGCGCATCACCCGCTCGGCGAGGCGGCGCTGCTGGATCTTGATCTTCTCGGCCAGCTCCCCCACCGGGGCCAGCCGTAGGGCCCTGTTGAACAGCTCATCAGCTTCCGTCTCGTGGGACTCGCCCTCGATGGCGAGCAGGCACTGGGCGTAGGTGAACAGCTTGATCGGCTCGTCCGGGGCAACGGTCGCTGCTGCCCGTAGGTGGGGCAAGGCAGCCAGGGCGTTGTCCTTCATCAGCAGCAGCTGGCCAAGAGCGCGGAGCGCAAAGGGATTGCGGGGCGCCAGCAGCACCGCCTTCTCCAGCGGGCCCTGGGCGGCATCGGGATCGTTATCCCGCAGGGCCGCGATCCCGAGGGGCCACCTGACCGTTGGCGTGGCGGGGATCCAGCTCCACGGCCCGGCTCAAGAGCTGGCGGGCTTCGCTGAGCTGCATCCGGTCGCTGTAGACCATGCCCAGGTTGTAGAGGCTCTCCACGTGCTCGGGCTCAAGCTGCAGTCGGGTAAGCAGCAGCGGGATCGCCTCGTCGTAACGGCCGGACTCCAGTAGGACTGTAATGGTGGCTCTGGCTGGAATCTGCTCCGCCTGGGGCTCCCAGTTCACCTCGATCTGGCCCTCGCTGAACCCAACATCCACCCGGCCGCCAACCTTGCGGTAGGCATGAATCGGCCAGTTGGTTCTTGCGACATCTCCGTTGACCGCCCAGTGAATGTCAGCTCAACAGCTGACACTAGATCTTCGGAGCTTTGGATTGACAACCGGAATTCTTATTGTAAGATCAATTATCGATTTAGCATTTGGGCGGATGGGAATGCAGATAGGCGGCGATTGGCTTCTCCGTGATAGGGACAAGGAATGGGTAAAGATACGCGATTTGTGCGAAGAAAGCCAAGGCTACGATACCCTCGATGCGCTGCAGGCTCTTAATGATAATACCTTCGATATTTTAGAAGGCCTTCATCAAGCTCGCGAATCTCTTTTGATCACTCTTGCTCCTTACGAAGACATGGCTTTCAATGCTTCCAACTTTTATGCTCAAGAGCAGGATGCCGTTTCCAGCATTATCGAAGACATCGAACTGCGGATTGAGCATGTCACTCGAGAGTATTTTAAGAACTTAGACAATTTGATGAAGTAAGCAGGCTCCCCGTACCTGGCTGCCCACGCGGTGCGAAATCAGCGTGTCACCCGGCGCAAGGGCTACGCGAGTGCGGCGGGGCCGCACCCTTGCGCTCGCGTGGGTGTGGTTTTCTCGCCGCCGCCGGGGGGCTGTGGCATCGGGTTCTGGATGGCGAAGCGGCTTGCCCGCGGCTGCGGTGGCCTCGATCGCCTGTGGGATCGAGGTGGTGGCCGCTGGCTTGCTGAAGCCCCTCGGCGTGGCTGAGTGCTGCTGGATGCCTGGCTTGGGCCGTCGCTCAGCCTTGCCAATCCAGAGCCCTGGTGCTCATCCAGCCAGCCTCGATTGATGCCATCCTGCCGGCCTCACGGCCGGCGCTTTGTGCCCCCCGTTCTCTGCTGCCAAATCCCGCAAATTCGCCTCACCGCAAGCGCTTTGACCTTGCCAATAGTGCACCTGTACTAGTACAATAAAGCTAAGCCCGGCGGCCCGATTGGAGCCCTCTCCCGGCGCTTGTTCTTCGTTCTGCTCGTTTGCTTTTAGGCCCATGGTTTCCTTTCCTTTGGCCGCCGCATTGGCGCCTTCTCCGCCTCCTTTGCAGGCTTCATCTTTGCGCTCTTTGGTGATCGTGGCCGGTGGGGGCCGTGATCTCGATTGGCCCTCCGATCAGGTCGCCACCACCCTCCGTCTGGCCGCCACTGGCCGGCCGGTGCAGTGCCTGCTCCATGGCGGTGCCCGCGGCGCCGATGCCGCCATCGATCAGGCCGCCTCCCGCCTCGGTTGGCCCGTGGAAATCCTTCGCCCTCAGTGGAGCCTTTATGGCCGTGGCGCCGGGCCGGTGCGCAATCGCCAGATGCTGCAGCGCGCCTGCCAGCTCGCCACCGCCAGCCCCGCTCCAGGCCAGCCATCCGCAGGTCTCCTGGTGATCGCCTTCCCCGGCGGCTCCGGCACCGCCTCCCTTCTCCACCAGGCCCATTGCCTCCAGGAGCGTTCATCCCTTCCGATCGAGCTGATCGATCTAGCGGCGGCATAGGGGGGCAGAGCCCCCATGTGTTGGGGCATTGCTCACCCGCCACACCTTCATCACCCCACTGCTTCCCCATGTCTGTCGCTATCCCCATCACCGCCCCACCGCAAGAGGCTCCACGGGGCCCCTCCCTCTGGGAGCTCGGCGCCGAACTCCAGGCCGAAACCCGCTGGATCGCCCAGCTGGCGGAACGTCTCCACACCGAGGACACCGACGACCACGCCCTTGCCGTCGCTGATCTGGAGGAATGCCTCGCCGCAGAAGAAGGCCACCGCGAGGCCCTGGAGCGCAAGGCCGATGCCGTCTGCTGGGTGATCGGCCGCCTGCGCGGCGATGCCGACTACCACCAGGGCCAGGCCAAGCGCTTCACGGCGCTGGCTCGCAATGAGGCCTCCCGCGCTGATTCGCTCGAAGCCTCACTGCTCACGGTGCTCACGGGCCTTTCCCCCGGCTCCACCAGCTTCCGGCTGCTTGATCACAAGCTCACCAGCCGCACCGCCGATTCGATCGTTATCGACGACCCCGAGGCCCTGCCCGCTGATCTGGTCACCCTCAGCACCTCCCGCAGCCCGGACAAGGGCTCGATCAAGGAGCGGATCAAGGCCGCCATTGCCAAGGCCACCGCCGGTCTCCCCCAGGAGCAGGCCGCACCTTTGGCCTTCTCCCTCGCCTCCACCGCCGTGCCCGGTGCCCGGCTGCTCAAGCGCCGCCACTGGTCCATCCATTGAGACCCCATCGGGCCTCGGCTCAACAGCCAGGGGCCCACCTGTTCACGCCCACCGCTACACGCTCCAAACGCCATGACCGCCACCCTCACCCCCGCTCGCTCAACCACCAGCCGCACCGCCCCCTCGGCTTTGCAGCTGATTCGCCAGGCCGTTGCCGCCGAGACCGACGCCATACCGGCCGCATCAGCCACCACGCCAGCCACCACGACAACGCCTCCCGTGCTCCCCTCCACTCCCACCAGCCAGGCCAATCCGGCCACCCCTGCAGCGTTCAGCGCTGCCCAGATCGCCGCCCTCTCGGCTCCCCTCGATCGCGCCCTGGTGTCCTCCCGCGAGCAGGGCCGCTCCAGGGTCAACTACCTCCAGAGCTGGGTGGTGATCAGCGAGGCCAACCGCATCTTTGGCTTTGACGGCTGGCAGCGCCAGACCCTGTTCTCCCGCTGCATCGCCCAGGCCGAACGGTTGATCGGCGCCAAGGGCACGGGCCGGGAGCAGAAAAGCGGATGGGGTGTCACCTACATCGCCCGCGTCCGCATCACCGTTTCGGCTGGCTGTCACGGCCTGCTGATCCGCGAGGGCACCGGCGCCGGCCATGGCATCGATACCGACCTGGGCCTGGCCCATGAATCAGCCATCAAGGAGGCGGAAACCGATGCCATGAAACGGGCGTTGATGACCTTTGGCAATCCGTTTGGGCTGGCGCTCTACGACAAGAGCCAACGGCAGGTGAGTGGGGGCAATCCAGCGGGCAGGGAAACCGCCAGTGGGAGCCACAACCCAGGCCAGGGCAATGGCCAGGAACCGATCAAGCGCACTGGGCAGGACCCTGGACGCTCCCAGGCCAGCCATCGGCCGGACACCTATGCAGCGCCATCACGCCGTTCCCCTGCCCAGGCCAATCCGATCGCTGCCGCCTTCAACGGACCGCCACGGAATCAGGGGCAAGGAAGCAATGGCTCCAGGCACTCCACGAGCCCGGCTGCCATCGCCAGGCCCCAACCGGCGGCGAACGGTGCCTCTAACGGGACCACCGGCCCCGCCAACGAGGCCGCCCCCGATCCAGCCACCATCGCCGCCCTGCAGGAGCGCATCCGGGCCTTGCTGCCGCCCCAGCTGGCAGCCTTCTCCCGAGCCTTCCGCAGTGCCTTCCAGGTGCCCGACTCCACCCCCTCCATCGCCGGACTGATCACCGAGCAGCGCCATCGCCTCTGGATTGAGGACTTCCTGGCCAGGCTCCAGAGCCCACAGCTCCAGAGCCAACACCAGCAGGCCCCCACAGCCTGAACGGAGCAGACTTGCTCCACTGTGGCGGGACCGGCTTGGTCCCGCCTTTTCCCTTCATTCACCAGCTCCATGCTCCATAACCTCGGCCGAGTGGTGGCCACCGCCGCCGTCGCAGCGGACGTTCCCCACGCGCTGATCACCGCCTTGCTCGATCGCCATGCCAAAGGCGATTGGGGCGACCTCGGCGAGGACGACAAGGCCGCCAACGAGGAAGCAGCCCGCACAGGCGACGGCCGCCTCTTCTCCAGCTACGCCAACGCCGAGCACGGCACGATCTGGGTGATCACCAACGACATCCGCGGCGAGGGTGAGGGGCCGGTCACGACCGTGCTCTTTCCAGATGACTACTGAGTGAGCAGAGGCCCCAGCAACCAGCGCCTAATGGCGCCTGCGACCGCCAGCTCATCCCCCCCCCTACAGCAGACCCCGGGCGGAGCGGCGGGCCCTTCCAAAGGCCGCCCCGCCCGGCAGGGGTCGGCCGGTAGGCCGACTCGCGTCAGCCCTTGCCCAGGGGCGCAGCCTGGAGGGCACCGGCGCGTAGCAGCCAACACGAGGATGCCTGAAAAAAGTAGCCGGTTTTCCTCCAGTCACCTCACTGCCGGGCACGGCAACTCTTGGATGATCAACTACGCTCGCTGGAGTGGAGGTATGTGATTGCGGATCACGATGTTCTTCTCCAACGACTCTCTCCCAGCCTCCGCCACGGGTGCAGGACTAGGGGAATCTGGATACAATTGCCCCATGGCTTGGCTCCCATGACACGCCGATTCCCAAGTGCCAACACAGCCAGGCTCCTATGGGCCCCGTTGGCGCTCCTGCTGACCTTGCCGGTGGGGGCGTTGGAGCGGGTAACCGGTCCAGAAAACAGGCCTGATGCGGGCCTACTGGCCCAGACGAAATCAGAGATCCCGCCGGAGATCCTGGCTCTGGATGAGAAAGCCAGGGAGCTCTATGAGCGTGGTGAACCGCAGCAGGCCTTGGCAGTGATCCAACAGGCGATGGCCTGGGTGAACGCCAACCTGCCGAGCAATGCTCCATACCGGGCGAGTTGCCTAAGCCAGATGGGTAGCTTGCTCCTTTCCATGGGCCGCCAGCAAGAAGCGATGGCTCCCATGGAAGAAGCGCTGAAGATCTTTCGCGAGATGGCGAAGACCGACCCGGCTGGCCTTGATGGTCAGGCAGCTATCCAGACCAACCTTGGCATGAGCTATTTCCAACAAGGCCGCCAACAGGAGGGACTCGCCCTCACGGAAGAAGCGGTGAAGCTCAATCGTGAGCTGACGAAGACCAACCCAGCCTTATTAGACTATTTGGCCATGAGCCTGAACAACCTGGGCTATTTCTTGAGGGTTTTGGGTCGCCACCAGGAGGCGCTGGCCCCCACGGAAGAAGCCGTGAGGATCCGCCGCGGGATGGCGAAGACCAACCCGGCCTTCCTGAACGATCTGGCCATGGCCCTGACCAACCTAGGCATGTTCTACATCGAGCTGGGTCGCCGCCAGGAGGCTCTGGCCTCCCTTAAAGAAGCAGTAAAAATCCGTCGAGAGCTACCGAAGACCAACACGGCCTTCGTGATCGGGCTGGCTTATTCCCTGGCCAACCTGGCCATGAGTCAGCTGGTGTTGGGCCAACCTGAGCAAGCTCGCAGCTCCATTGCGGAGGCTAAGGCGATCATCCGCCCACTTGCAGCCACCAATCCAGCCTTACACGAAGAATTGCAGCGTATCTTCAACAACTTCCCTGGCCAGCCTGGCCCCTAGCCAGCTGGAGCTGGGCAAACCCGAGCAAGCTCGCAGCGCCTTTGCGGAGGCTTTAGCGATCCACAGCCTGCTGGCGGCAACCAATCCAGCCTTCCAATAAGAATTCCAGCGCACTCTGAGCAACCTGGAGAAGCCGAACCGATAGCAAGGCATGCGCACCGGCGCTCAAATGTTGGCTGCGACGGTGGAACTGAACGATTCCCCAAGCAATGATCCCATCCCCTGAAGGCATCGCCGCGCAGCAGCTTTAGGCATAAAAAAGAGCCGCCGCAGCAGCCCTTTTGCATCAGCTTGGATCAGCTCACCAAGCCGAACTGGACGGCGTTCAACTCACGCCACACCGTGATGCAGCTGACCGATCCCCCCCTCCAGATCCACCAACCTGCTCACTCCTCCCCTTCCGCCGCCCCGACTGGAACCAAGCGGATCTGCTTTTTACCCAGCTTGATCTCAAAGGCATCGCCGGGCTTGAGCTCCAGCTGGCTGGTGTAGGCCTTGCCAACCAGCAAGTTGCCGTTGAAGAGCACCTTGGCGACATAGCTTAAGGAGCGGCCTGTCTTGCCCTTGCCGCTGCTGCCATCGGTGAGGTTCACCCCTTTAGCTGCCAGCAGCGCTTCATAGAAGGCCGTGTAGTTGAGGCGTTCGCCGCCATCCTTCTTGCTGCTCACGTAGCCGCAGCTGCGCACCAGCTCGGATTTGGGCACAGTGCCAAGCTCCTTGACTTTGGCCAGAAGATCAGGTCCGTTCAGCATCATTGGCGTTCGGAAGTACAAAGCATGCTAGCCAACCCTGGGGCTAAAATCAGCGCTAACCGTTCGGGATACCGGCCGCTGAGCCATGGGCTTGGCCAGCAATTGTGATCAGCCTGCTGCAGGGAGCTTCTGCATTGCCCTGGTGCATTGGCCTGGGCATTGGACAGCTTCGTTGACCAGCCGCTCTGACCCTCTGGCTTGCGAATCAGCTTTCGGCCCCCTGCCTTGAGCCAACCCGGCAATCAGGAGCTGCAGCGACGCTCTCCTCGATCGGTCCGCAGAGCTAGCGCCACGGAAGCGGCCTGGGCACCACCGCACCATGCCCCACCCCGCAGCGGTGGCAAGGATCGGGCCGGGCTGCGTTTCCCGTTGGCGCACCTCTCGGTGCGACGCAGTCCTTGCCGCCGCTCCAGGGCAGGGCAACCGAGTGGCGTCCCAAGCCTTCCTTCCATGGCGATCTCCGCTCCCCGTTGCGAAATCCGCGCCCTCGTGCTCCACATCTATCCGGATGGCATCAAGGAATACGGCCACGAGCGCATCACCCAGCCCATCGGCCGCCGCGGCAAGCCGATCAAGAAGCTCCGCTATATGCCCATGGCTCGCGCCCAGGCCCTGGCCCGCAAGCTGCAGGGCCGCCCTGGCACCACGGTGTCGGTGATCTGAGGCGCTGGCCTAGGCCGGCTGGGGTTGCCTGGCCGGTCTTGATCTATGGGGCTTCCAGATGAAGCTCACAAAAAAAGCGCCCCCTCAGGAGCGCCCTTGAATCAGAGGCTGTTGCCTGGTGCTGCCTTACTTCGCCAACTCCAGCCACCAGCCTGAGCCAACCCCCTCCACCATCCAGCGGCGGCCCCAGTTCTGCTCGGAATAGCGCTGGCCCCGGCCGCTGCCGATCGCGGTGGAGACGTAGCCGCCGCCGACAAGGTTGGCCTCGCCATTGGGGTCATGCATCAGCACCTTGCGTTGGGCCGGATCCCAGCCCACCACCAGGCTCCAGTGGCCGCCGCCCGAGGGAGCATTCACTGGACCGTGGTGCAACCAGCCCACCGGCACCGGGTAGCCGAGCTTGAGTTGGGCGATCAGCTGCTCGACGCGGCCATCGGTGCGCAGCTCTGCCTGGATACCCAGGCTGCGCAGGGTCTGGATCTGGGCCGCCGCATCGGTGGTGTCGCCATGGCGCTGCAGCAGAGCCAGGTAACGATCATCGAGCTGGCTTGCGCCGGCCAGGCAGCCCGGCTTGAGGTACGCCGCCGCCATCGCGCAGGTGGAGGAGAAGCACATCCGGAGGCCTTGGGCGGTGACGCTGTCGCGCTGGCAGAGGTAGGGGACCTGCAGGGTGATCGGCTGATCGAAGGAGCCGCCGGACCGGGGGGTCTGGGGCTTCTGAAGGGTGGTGACGGGGGCCATGGGGCGTGTTGCGAGGCCCCTGAGGGTTCCGGGCCCACCGCAACGACTGAGCCAACGAATTCGGTACTCACTACCACGGAACCCTCAAGGGTTCTCTGCAGGTGCCGCGATGGACTCCCGCCGGCTGGTGGTCTGGATCGCGGCCGGAATCCTGGGGTTCCAGGGCGGCACCTTGGTCCTCGACCTGCTCAACTGCAGCGTCCTCTCTTGGCTCTATGTCCGCCGCCATGGGCTGGAACTGAGTACACCTGCTCCGGCCACGGCTCCGAGACAGCCGGTAGGGGGGGCGCTGCCTCAGGCGGCTGATGGCGGGCCTGATGCGGCCCCTGCAGTTACCCCCCCAATCCTTGAGCCTCAGGCCGGCCCTGATCAGGTGCCCAACACCAGCTCCACAGCCACTCCCCCCACTCCTTCTGCCCCGACGCCCTTTGACCCCACCGGCGTCTTCTGTGATCGGCCCCGCAGCCGCATCGATGCCGCCGTCAGCCAGGGGCTCAGCATCCTCGCCGGGCTGGCCCTGGGGGGTTCGGGTGTGGGTAGCGGGAAGGGCGATCAGCTTTGAGCGCTTCGTCGCCGACCGGCTGGGTTCAACTCGCGGCTTGCTCAACCTTCTCCCGGGCGCGTCGGAAGGCCGCCACCATGCCCGCCTCCGATGCCCATGGATAGCTGCGGCAATGCACCTCGTAGGAATGCCCCATCGCTGCGGCAGTCGAACCACCGTCGATTCCGCGCTGGTGACAACGCAGGCTGTAGCTGTGTCGGAAGCTGTAGGGCACCAGGCGCTCACCCTTGGCCATCAGCTCGGCCTTGAGATCAAGCCAACCTTGCTGACGATTGAGGTACGTCTTGAAGCAATCGCCGGCTCCATTGCCGCTCTCCAATGGAGGTAGGGCAATGTCGCCAGCCTCCCAGCGCTCCAGGAGCTTCCAGCTCTCCGCCCTCCCTGATTCTCCGATCAACGGCAGGGGTTCCAATCGTCGGGGTTCGGTCGCGCCGCCACCGCTTCGCTTGCGATAGCTGCACCACCAGTAACGCTCACCGCTTACAGGATCCTGGCGAATTGCAAGGTGGAGCAGTTCGATCGGCCTCAGCCCCAGCTCCGCGGCCAGACGCACCGCATCGGTCCACCGCCTGCCGGTGTCATCGATCGGCAGTTTCTTGATCAAGACCAGAATCTGTTGATCCGTCAGCGGGTCGCCTTTGTGGCCCGGGCCGGCAGAAGCTGGCTTGACGCCCACATGGCGCTTGATGTCATGGGGAGGACTCCAGAGCTCCGGGAAGCCTTCTCGCTGAACGCAGTGGTTCAGGAACTGACAAAGGCTCTGGGAACGGATCTGGCGCATTCGACTGCCAGGCGGCCAATCGCGGATGCAGCGATCGATCAGATCCTCGGGACGTTTCGGTGCCTTGGACGAGCGCAGCATTCCCACAGCCATTGCCACCACCGGTTCGTAGTTCTTGGTCCAGGTTCCCGGTTTGATGGCGTTGCCGTGCAGGATCTTCTGTTCCCTGAAGCCCTCGATCGCCTGCTCCCACGGCAGGGTTGTGCTCGGAGCCTTTCCCTCCAGAATTTCCGCAGCGGCCTTCAATGTGTGGCCTTCGCAGACCAAGGCGTAGATGTTCCTCACCCTGACCAGGGCATCGCCGACCGCGCGCCGTCCCCAGTCGAACGGAAGCACCACCGACTGCATCGGGCCATCGTCACCCCTCACCTGCAGCCGCATCCCACCGCGGTATTCCCGGACGCTCCAACCGGCAGCGGTCGACCCCCGCACCGAACTGCGGAACCCCGGTACCCAGCTCTCGTCGAAGCGCACGGCCGGCATGAAGCACTCGGACACGTTTTGCGCACATTGTGCGCAAAAACCACCCAATCGGGCAAGACCAGGCCGGACAGCCTCCCCCAAAACCCCTGCTATCACTAGAAAATGCTGTGGCGATCAGCCCCTGAATTTCTCTTTGGGAGCACTAGGTCGCAGGTTCGAATCCTGTCGCCCCGATTCACTTTTCAGGGATTGGCCGAAGTAGAAGGGAGAGATTTGGGGAGAGATTCCCCCTTCCGTCCTCGCCCGGTGGTCTCTCGCGCCCAAGGTGGGAGAGGGTTTCTCCCCTTCACCCTCAGGTTGGAGTCCTCAGCACAATCCCATGGACTGACGGACTCCAGGGTGGAGGCGCTGATCCTCCAAGGGCTCTGAGGCCATGTCCATCCGTTTGATCGTCTCCGAAACCGTGACGACCCAGGCAACCCGCTGGTGCTCGACGGTGAAGGCCATCGACGCAGCTGCGCTGGATCCGCTGGCGATCGGAAAGCTGTAGCCGGAGGCTTCCGCGCAGCGGTTGGTCGATCAGGTGTGGGCGGAGGGAGGCGATCCCACCGGCGGGGGCCTCTACTACGAGCACAACAGCAACCAGCTCCGACGGCTGCAGGTTTTCGAGACGGGCAGCGAGGACTTCATGACCGGCGGCTGGGTGCGGGTGCTGGCCAGCGCCGAGCAGGTGCGCAAGGAGCGCACCGGTATGGAGCAGGCCGCCAAGGCGGGCCTGGTGAAAATGCATGGCACCCACCGGGGCGTGCTGCTGGTGGGGTTCCTCGACGTTCCCTAGGGCTGAGCAGACGCTGCCCTGGGATCAGTCCACCCAGTTCTCAATTCTCAGGCCGGCGTAGGGAACGAAGTCGCGGGGATTGTTGGTCACCAGGGTGACGTCGAGTGCCAGGGCGTGCGCAGCGATCAGCTTGTCGAGAGCATCCCTGCGCCGCTCCCGGCTCGCCAAGCGGATGGCGCCGTAGACCCTGGCAGCTGTCCCATCGAAGGGCGCCACGGGCACCTCGAGCAGAAAGCGAGCAAGCGCAGCACTGTTGCGCTCTGCATCGACCCCGGAGGCCACGACCCCGTACTCGAGCTCTGCGGCGGTGATCGCCGAGATGAGCACCTCTCCGACCCTGCAAGCGGAGAACCGCACCGCCACCTGCGGGGGCTGGTGCTTCATCAGGTCGATGCAGATATTGGTGTCGAGCAGTTAGCGGATCCTGAGGCTCACAGCGATTCCCGCTCCTGCTGCTGGTCCTGTTCGCGGCCCTCCGCCAAGAACGAGGGCGAGAAGGCTGTCAGCGCCTCCAGCGCACCGGTGATGGGGCGGCTGGCCGGTCTGATGCGCAGCTCATCGCCGCAGCGCTCGATCTCCAGCTCCAGATCGCTGCGCTCATAGGCGAGCTCGGCCGGGATACGCACGGCCTGGGAGTTGCCGTTGCGTTGCTGCCTCCGGATCCGCAAAGGCCTGATGCGTGCAGAGCTCGCAGCCTTGAATACGGACTGGCCTTGTTCAAGGCTGGCCCGAAGAGCTGAGCAGACGCTGCAAGGCTCCGGTCGGCAGCAGCTGCCCTTCGCTCCGGGGCCGGTGATGGGGGCGGATGGCAGGGCCGCTCTCCCGCGGCTGCGGTGGCCGGGTGGCTGGGGGGGCGCAAGGTGGATTGACGAACTCCTGAAGATTTGAGCCGGTACTTCCGAGCCAGGGTGATCGAGCAGGCGCAGATTCAAGATGAAGAATGACGGTGACATCCGCCTTCACCACATGCTTGATGCGGCAACCGAGGTCTTGAGGCTCACAAGCGGTCGCCATCGCCAAGACCTCGAAGCCGATCGCCAACTGACATGGGCCCTGATCAAGGCGATCGAGATCATCGGTGAGGCTGCAGGGCAATTGAGCGAAGAGACAAAGACTGAGCACAGCAATATACCTTGGCGGGATATCATCGGGATGCGAAATCGTCTTGTGCATGCCTATGTTGACATCAACCTCGACATCCTCTGGAAGCCCGTCATTGATGGATTGCCACCCCTGTTAGACGACAGCAACCGTGCCCTCCAGGAGCAAACCTGAGAGCACAAGCGCCGATCAACCTTGTGACAAAAGGGCCCCATCCTGGGACTCGGCTGCGAACCGGCCCACACCCCTGTGCTGGGCCGGGTGGTCCAGAGGCTCGCGTGAAGATCTACCGCTCAGCGGTCCGAGCCAGCACCCGAGGGGGATGGAGGGTGCGTGAGCATCAGGGGCAGCAGCCCTGTCGTTGCTTGTGCCAACTGGCATCATTGGAGTGGCCACATGGCAACCACTTGGATTGCGTCTGCATCCCGCCTGCAGGGACCGGCCGAGGTCTTGGGCCTCGAGCCGAGCACTGCAGTAGAGCTGCTGGCTGCCATCCGCGCTGGCCTTCCCTTCGCGGCTCTTGAGGTTCTGGCCGCTCAGTTGGACCTGCCCAGCGTCGAGATCGCTGTTCTGCTCGGCATCCCGGCTCGAACTTTTGCACGACATCGCAAGACCGATCAGCTCACGGCACAGGAGTCCGATCGGCTGTTCCGGCTGGCCCGCACCGTTGCCCAGGCCATCGAGGTCTTGGGAGCCCTGGCGAAGGCACGGCTGTGGCTTCTGGCTCCCAATCGGGCCCTGGGAGGTGAGGTGCCCTTGCAGATGCTCGATACCGACATCGGCGCCCGCCAGGTCGAGGAGGTTCTGTTGCGTCTCAGCTACGGCGTGTTCGGCTGATGCTTCTGTGGCGCATCGCCCGGGAACCGCATGTCGACACCACGCTTGAGGGTGTTGGCGGGCTGATGGTTTCGGGGCGCTGGCATCGCCGCGGGCATCCGATCCTCTACGCCTCCTCTACCGCCGCGCTGGCGGCTCTGGAAGTGTTGGTGCACGTGGATCCGCTCCAGGCGCCGGATGACTGGAGCCGAGTGCCGGCACCGGAAAGCACGCAGGCCATCGGCACGGACAGGCTGATGCGGAAATCCAGCGTGGGTCTGCGCGTGCCTTCAACGGTGGTGCCGGTCGAAAGCAATGTCCTGCTCAATCCACGCCATCCAGAGATGAACCGGGTGCGGATCCTCAGGAACGAACCCTTCCGTTTCGATTCCCGGCTGCTCTGAGTGCTCAGCAGTGGCGGGGGCTCCGGGCACGGTGTTTCAGCTCCATGGCCATCCCGGCGGGGAAGAGATCTTCGTGCTGGATGGCGTGTTTCAGGACGAGCACGGCAGCTATCCAGCTGGCAGCTGGCTGCGCAATCCACCGGGCAGCGTGCACCGGCCCTGGAGTGAGGCGGGCTGCACGATCTGGGTCAAGACCGGCCACCTGCCGGCCACCCAGGCTGCCGACGGCTCCGAGGCCTGAGGTCCGTCCGCCAATCCATGCAGCCGGCGCATCGAAACGGAGGATGCTGCAGGTGCGCCAACGATGCGACACACAACAGGTGAACTTGATGACGCAGCGCGAACGTCATCCCGTAGCCGCAGAGAGCGATACGCCAGCTCTGTTATCGGCGTTCTTCACTCTTGGGTTGCATAACTCGAGCCGGGATCACAGCCGAGAAGGTCAAGCCCCGAGCATCTCTTCCCAGAGACGTGATCCCCATTCCTGACCTGCCAGGCCCCAGACAGGTGATGCGTGAAACCACAGACACCCGATCGGCAGTCCTTGGTGTGAGGAGTTGACCGCTGCAACCGGTGCTGAGGCGCCCCCACATGGGGCGCCTTCTTGATGGGGTTCACCGAAAACCATGCAGATCCTGCATCGCTTCCATCGCTCATGGAGGCCAGTGCCAGGCTGAGCTGTTGCCGGTTTCGCCCTTTGGTGCCTCTGCTCCAGCGCTCGCTGCTCCTGTTCGCCCTGGCGATGGCGGCCTCCGTGTCGCTCACAGCAGGAACGCCCGCAGTTGCTGCTCCAGCCGCCGGTTATCGGGCCACGGTGCTCTCGGTGGGAGACGGCGATACCCTGCGGATCAGCACTGGCGGCCGGGCGATCACCATCCGCCTGGCCTGCATCGATGCCCCTGAGACAGCCCAGTCCGCCTGGGGGCAGCAATCCCGGGCCTACCTGATCCAGCGCCTGCCCCGGGGCCGTGAGGTCAGCATCCAGCCCCACTCCACCGACCGCTACGGCCGCACGGTGGCGGAAGTGATCAGCGACATCAACATCAACCTGGTGATGGTGGAAGACGGCCAGGCCTTTGCCTACCGGCGCTACCTCAGCAGTTGTGACGCCAAGGAGTACCTCGATGCCGAGTACCGGGCCAGCCGGCATCGCTACGGGGTGTGGCAGGTGGAAGGCGGCATCACCCGTCCCTGGGATTTCCGCCGGGGGCGCCGCAACGCTGTGATCCCCGACGGCACCACCCCCGACGGCCGCCGCTACCGCTGCAAGGAGATCGGCTCTTCCGCCCGCGCCCAGGAGCTGCTGCACCAGGGCCACACCGATCTCGACAGCAACGGCGACGGGGAGGCTTGCGAGTCGCTGCGTTGATATGAACCTGGATCTGCTCCAGAGCTTTGGATCAAAAGTGCGTCGACAAGAGTGCGGAGCATCCCGGCCCGAGCGGGCCGACCAAACGCCCAAGCTCCAGAGGGACTTGGCCGCTGGAGGACTGCCTACGCTGGGAAAGTCCTGGTTCCAGACCTGGCCATGCCGACACAAGCCGATCTCGGTTGGGCAGGCTGCCCCGCCGTGGAGCGGGACCCCCAGCGGGTCAGCGGGGCCTGGGTGTTCCGAGGCACCCGCATCCCGTTGGCGGCTCTGTTCGAGAACCTTGAGGATGGTGTCTCCCTGGCGGAATTCGTCGAGCTGTTCCCAGGCGTCTCTGACCAGCAGGCACGGCTGGTGTTGGAGCACGACGCCCGTAGTCTCACCAGTTGGGGTTCAGCGGGGAAGCCATCAGCCTGTAATTGACAACCATGGCGAGCCTGGCAATTAGGGTTTGTCCATCACCCCAACCCCCCACACGATGATCACCGGTGCTGATCTGCTCGCCAAAGTCAAGGACCTGGGCGATGTCTCCAAGTCCGATCTGGTGCGCAGCTGTGGCTACGTCTCCACCAAGAAGGACGGCACGGAGCGCCTGAACTTCACCGCCTTCTAGGTCAGCGCCCTGTTCTTCCCCTCGGGCATGCAGACCACCATCGGGAAGATCCAGCCGGCCCTGGCGCCCGGCCGGCGGGGGGTGTTCCGATGAGCCGCTCCATTCCTGTTGGCGACTACGTCGAGCACTTCGATCCTGAGCTGGCTCACCACCGGGCCTGGTTGCTGGCTGTGGTGGAGCATCTGGTCGCCCATGAACCCCAGGCCCTCGAGGGGGGCGGAACGCTTCGGCGCCTCTGGACGGCCCATCAGGCCGGAGTTTCTACGACTCAAGCACCATCACTGTCGATCCCAGCACCACCGCCAAAGCCCCCCAGCCGAGCCAACCCACTTCCGGTGCCCTGGTTCGCCCAGCTGGATTCAGCCACCGATGAAGGCCGGCGGATGTGCTTCTCCTCCAGCTGCGCCATGCTCCTGGCCTTCCTCAAGCCCGGCGTCCTCACCGGGCCCAACGGGGATGACCAGTACCTGGCCAGGGTCCACCAGTTCAGCGACACCACCGATCCGGCGGCCCAGATCAAGGCCTTGGCCAGCTACGGCATCACGGCCAGCTTCTCCAACCAGGCCAGCTTCTCCACCCTGGAAGAACGGATCGCCGCCGGCATCCCCGTCCCTTGCGGGGTACCTGCACCGTAGCCCAATCAGCAGGCCAGGCGGTGGCGGTCATTGGCTGATCGTCGTCGGCATCACGTCCACTCACCTGATCGTGCACGACCCGTTTGGGGAGGCGGATCTGGTGAACGGCACCACCCTCGGAGGCATCGCCCGCTTCTTCCGCTACAGCCGCCGGAACTTTGCACGGCGGTGGATGGTGGAAGGAGAGGGCACGGGCTGGGCGATGCTGGCGCAGGTGTGAGGGACGGGCCGCTCAGCGCATGGGCCTAGTCCAGCGGTTGATCGGCGCCATCACCTGCCGCAGGGGTTGGGGGATCTGTAGCTGTTGCTCGGCCCAATGGGCGGTGAGGGCGGCCAGGAGGCTGTTGCGATCGCCGTGAATGCGGAGCATGGCGTGGTGAAGGACAGCCCTAAGCCTGCTCCTGCCAATTAAAAGCCCCAGGCTGCGGGAGACAGTGGGGCGCGACAAAAGGCACAGCAGCGCCCATCAACCCAGGGCTTTGCGTCGGGCCTCTCCAGGCTATGGCCCTCCTGATGTCGGGCCATGGCTGGGATCGGTCCCGTCGCTGCGCCCCCGGCGCACTTCACCCATGATTGTCACGGCCGCTCCCTCTCCGTTCTGCTGCCGTGAGGAGGATCCGTTCCTGCTGCTGCAGTCCACCCTCAGCTGCGTGGAGCGAATCATGCTGCGCTCCTCCGGCCGGCCGCTTCGCCGCACCTGAATTGAGTCCCCCTATGGGGAGGAGGAAATCACCCTGCTGGAAGAGGAGGTGCTCCCCGCGATCCAGCAGTGCCTGCAGCGAGTCGATGCGATCGATGCCGCCCTCCAGGAGGAGCAGGAGGCACGGATCGCGATTGAGCAGCTCCGCCAGCAGATGGGGGCTGTAGCCGAGGGCATTGATGCCCTGCGGCCCCTCTGATCGCTGGGGCCTGCCGGGAGCCCTGATCCCGGTTCTTCTCATGCCCCCAGGGCGACGGTCAGGGCGGGGCGGCAGCCGCTGGGACGGAATGCTGCTGTAGTTGCGGTCGGGACTGTGGATGCCCGCATCAGGGCCGGAGGCGATCAGAAGGGCTGGAGCGATGCGGGGTCTTGGATCCCGTCGGAACGGTGCGGCTGGTCGGGCCGTCGAACGCCGTCTGGGCCTACACCTGCGCGGGCCGGTCGGCAAGGGCTGACGTGAATCCCTCGCAGGCTCGGGCCCCTTGCCGGCCGACTCCTTGCCGGTGCGGTTCGCCCCGGTCGTTCGCCTTCCCGGCCATGGCCTTTACTTCCACCCCAAGGCCCTGCTGCCCCATCCGGATCGTCTCGGTGTATCTACTTGATGCCGCCGGCCAGCTGCTGCGGGTGCTGTTCCTTGATCGCGAGGGCCACATCAGCGCCCAGCCGCACTACGTGCCCCGGGCCGAGGACCTGATCCTGGCCTCGAATCAGCAGATCGTTCTCGGGCCCCAGGCCAGGGTGGGGCTGATCTGAGGCCCCGTGCCCAGGCGGGGCGTGCCCCTGCGGTGCAGGCCCCTCGGGCCTTGGCTCGCAGGGTTTTGCTGCATCGGCATCGAGGCGACATCGAAAACTGAGCCACCTGTGGACCATTCCGCTTGCTTGGGCTCCGGCTCGATGGTCCTCGAGTGGCCCGGCCGAGGCCGCAGGCCGCCCCAAGATCCGCGCCGCGGCAAAGATCAGGCCTGGCTCGCCGGTGTTGCGTTGGGCGCTGGCGCGCCAATTGGTGGTTGCGAGCCCTTGACCTGCGGCGCGGTCGGGGTCCTGCGTCCCCTCAGCCGTGCCCCTGCCGAGTCCCATCACGCTGCCCTCAGCTTGGCCAGCAGCAATGGTAAAACCGGTCCGATCGCCGTCTCCAGCCCCAGCAGGCTCAACTGCTCCTCCTCCTGTGCCCTCGCCGCTGCTCAGGGCTGCTACGCCGAGGCCGGTTTCCACACTCGGCTCCATTGGAGTCGGTTCAGCTTTGGGCGGGACGGCATCACTGCTGCGGCCTTCATCCAGCAGGTGGCGGCACTGCCTGCCGGCGTAATTTTGCGCCACTGCGTCGACGGGGATCAGTGGCCCGATCCGCCTGATCCACTGTGCATCGATCAGGCCCTGCTCCTCCAGCTGGCCAGGGCCACAAGGCACTTGCGGGCGGCCTGGTCCTACATCCACTTCCCCATGAGCCCAGCCAATCAGGCCAGCCTCCGTTTGCGGCGGCCAAGGGGCTGGTGGGTATGCCTCCACTGAATCGGGCTCCCAGGCAGATGAGCTGCAGCGGCATGGAATCCCGGCGATTTGTGTCGTGCCATCCGATGCGCGAGCGGTGTTCCGACACCATGGGGTGCGGTTCGTGGCCAGCCCGGACCCCAGGCGATAGAGGCCACCGCAGCCGCGGGCAGGCCGATTCGACATCTAGAACCCGTTGCCACAGCCCCGGCGGCGGCGAGAAAACCCCACCCACCCGAACGCAAAACTGCGACACAGCCGCACTCGCGCAGCCCTTGCGCCGGGTGACACGCTCTACCAACGCCGCCGTGGCCAAAGGATTGCCGCACTGTGACCCGAGCGAGGGCGCGCCATCCGATGGGGATAGGCAATCATGAATTATTGATTACTCGTGACCAGTCCGGACCCTGAAAAGAGATACACTAAAAAAATGACCCGCTGCCGCCATGATACCAGTTATTGCCTTATTGATGATTGTCTATGCAGCTATATACGTGATACTTAATCGTTCCAGTCGTTCCGTATGGCACAAACGCTTCAATGATTCCTTGGATGGTTTCGTCAAGTGGCGCTCTTCCTTGACAACTGCGGAGCAAGCGGTATTGGCTTACTCGACATTCGCTGCGGCTTGGTGGATGCCCTTGCTCATGAGATTTGGAATAGAAATGATTTCTAAAGTATCCAGCCTTCTTGGATTGTCTCACTGGCGATCAACGAATAACAACAAAGTGAGCATGAACCATGGGAATGGAGATCGTGCGTTACGAAACCAGCAACTTGCCAAGCGGATAGTGATGGAATCAGTTTCACACAAGTCTCACATTGACCCTGAGAGCAATCAATTCCCTGATAAGTTCGAACCGTCCAAGAGCGTTCCTCCTCAATCTGGTCCAGAATCAATGCCACCCAAGCCTTCTCCATCCCACCTGTGGCAAGGAACAGCACCACATTCATCTAGAGCAAAAGGTGCGACTCGACCGTCCGAGCCATCCTCTCCTGCTAATACAAATATTCCATTCGAGACATCTGTGCCGAAACCAGCCATTGGCACAGATGGCAATTCAGTGCAAACCGACAAAAGTCTTGAATCTCTTCTTCGCGATGCAGAGCAAGCACTAATCTCTGTAGAAGAGCACAGCAAGAGAAAACGACAGAATCAAGACAGTGCTTGATGGCAATACTGAGAACAAGAAGCAAGGCTTCATGGCATCACCTATTGTCGGCAGAGGTTGCCTTGAAGCAAGAAAGTCATCATTTCATCACTCTCAATCTCTTCTGGCCATGCCTGAGCTGAACACGCTGCCTCGGCAAGAGCAGGTCGCGTTCATCCTGATCCAGGCGCTTGATGCCCTTCGAGATGGCCTGCGGCCCTTCGTGGTGGGTACCCTGGAGGAAAAAGAGGGCCCCAATTGGCATGGCCATCCCAGGGTTCAGCGGATGGTCTCGGCACCACCTGCCATGAATGGCGACGCGCCATACGGAGCTGAGGGGCCTGTGCTCGATCTGGCCTTGTTGCTAAAGCTGGTCGGCTCTGACTGCTACTGGTATCGCACCTTCAAGCAGCGGCTTCCTGGCATCAGCCATTGGCAGATCGACAGCCTGCGTGAACTGCGCAATCGCGTGTCCCACAACGATGGCGAAGATCCCCTGCTGACCACAGCTTCATTGGCACATCCCTATCTGGTGTCGATGGAGCAGTTGCTGCGAGTGATCGGCAGTGAGCAGGTTGATGTCATCACCAAGTTGCGCTTGAGACTGCAGCGATCACGTCGCCAGGCCATCGCCAGCCTGGCTCTTGGCCGCAGTCGCTGGTCGCTGCCTTTCTGGCTCGCCCTGGCTGTGGCTGCAGGTGGAAGCCTTTGGATCGTCGACTATGGCCGCTCACCCCGATTAACGCGCAACACCGTCGTGATAGGTACGCCGGATCGACGCCTTGAGCGGTACTTACCACTCGAGCAGCACCTGGAGGCGCATTTACGGCCTGCCCAAATCTGGCGTGCCATTCGAGGGGAGAAGATTGATGTACGCATTGAAGGGGCTCGCTCCTACCCGGAGGCAGTCGCCAATCTGAGAGCTCGTCGTTGGGATGTGCTGCTTGGGTTCTCTCCGGTGGTGTCGATGGAAGCCGTCAACGCCGGATACAAGTCAATCGGCCGCATGTTTCCTAATGAGACTGAATACAGATCCATTCTGTTCACGAGAAAGGGATCAACCTTGCAAGGCCTGCATGACATCTCCGACAAAACACGACTTGCGTTAGGTGATTTGTTTTCCGCAACCAAGTATTACGTTCCTATGAGCATGCTGCAAGGACGAAGTGCCTTGGTGACTCTCAATCTCTCCACTGCTGAAATTGTTGAGCAGGTTCGAACTGGGAAAGCTGATGTAGGTGCCATGGCTGGCAATCGTCGAGAGTTCGAGAGCCTCAATCCGCAATTGCAGGTTCTTACAACCAGCGCACCACTTCCCGCATCGCTTTTGGCACTCTCTCCCGAGATAACAGATCTTGATCGCGATCGCCTACGCCACGCCTTGCTTGATGCACCACTGTCTGTTCGCGGTGCTGCTGCTGCGAATTTCGGCCCAGGTGATAGCCCCGACTACAGAATATTTGCCAGGCGTGTGGCAAGGGAAAAGCCTTCAGCGCCTGCCTTCAAAAACGTAGTGGCCTGCTGAATCTCAGCTGTCCTGCAGCCGATCGGATTGAAGTCGTGGAGGGATGGATTGAAGATGTGCGGCCCGATGGAGACCGAATCCGAATTCAGCTTTCCACCGCCGACCATCGTCCCCTAGTGCTGTTAGTGGAGCGTTCTCTTCTAGAGCAGAGTGCCGTATTCAAGGTTTTAGATGAGCTCAAAGGTCGATCAGTCAGAGTCTTGGCCCTGCAGAAGATCCTTGCAAGGCAGCCCGTCATACTGGAAACGCCACACCAACTGGAAATCAGGCCTTGATCGACAGGATGATCAGCCCATCCATTCCCGGCCCCAGTAGACGAGGCTGGCACACAAGATCAGAACAAAGACAACCCAGAACAGAGGGAACACCAAAGAAACCAAAAATGACAGCAGCAGCCAGGCAGGCAACGCTCCCTGTTTCTGCTTGGCATCCTTGGTGCGAGACGTTTGCGATCCATTGGTCAAGAGCCGTTCAAAGCTGTCTCGACCTCCATTGCTTCTGCTCATCTTTAGATCAGATCTCGCTTAAAGTTGTAGTAGTGGAAGGTAACGCCATTGGCAGAATTGTCCTGATTGGCGACGTGGCTGACGAGCTCCCAGCCGTCTTGACCTAGTGCCGCAAGCATTTCAGGTAAGGTGGGGACATGAGCACTGCTTCCCCATCCCTTGATCCGTTGTCCATCAATGTCCAGCAAATTGATTTCCTGTGTAATGCCCCGCCCTTTGTAGTCGAGTCGAATGTGCTTGTATTCGAACCTTTTCATATTTTAGGAATCAGAAGAGCGGCAGAAGGCTCAGATGAGCCAATGCTCTATGACCATTAGGGCAAATCGGCAGACCAGACCGCTACTCATCGAAATATCTCGAAGCATTAATGCAATTACTGCATGGTTCTTCAGTCCGACTCTCGCTAAGCGCATGGAGCCACGAACCCGGTCTACGAGTGCATCGGAAGTTTTTCGCACGTGAATAGGCCGCTAAGTGGACCATGGCGAAGACCCTGGGGTGCACCACATGATCCAGAGCTGGTAACGCCGTGGCCCACCAAGGTTCATCGCCCCCGAGGCACTCCCTCGCCAACGCCTATCTCCCCCCACCCCTTCTGGAGGATGTGCACGTTCTGGACGCCCTTGAGCTCAGTGGCTCGCAACACACAGCAGCCACCTTCCTGGCAGTGCACCAATCGACCGTGAGCCGCAGCCTGAGAGGGCTGCAGGACCAGCTCGACTTGGCGCGCGTCCAGCGAACAGGGGCCTGTCGTCATGGCCGCAATGCTTGCCTTGATCTGCTGCGTCTCGCCTGCCGTGCCCACCGTGTGATGAAGGGCGTCCTGAGGATCGGCACCGATGGCCTTCACCAAGGGCTGCTGCTGAAACAGGAAACGCTGCAATCGGTTCCGCCACGTTTCAGGAAGGCCGATCAGTGGGCTGAACTGGTCCGTCTCGGGCTTCTGGATGGGGCCATCGTCAGTTCCTGGGCGCTGGATGGTCCGCTGCTGCAGGAGAGCGTTCCCAGATGGAGCGGAATACGGGTTGAGCCCCTGGGCGCGGTGCCGCTTCAGTTGATGGCTCGGAGTCGGCGGCCAGCGGGGGTACTGCTTCCCAATCGGCTGAGCTGCCCTTTGCTGCATCAGATGTTGGATCGGGCAGGACACACCCTGGTGAGCCAGCCGAGGGCGGCTCAGGAATCGGCTGCTTGGCTCAAACGAATGAACGATTGGGACTTGGCGCTACCGCTATGCCCGGGACTGCTGAGCGAGGCTTGGCTGCATGAGCAGGCGCTTACGCCTGTCAGGGGTGATCTGCCGTTGGACGAAAGGCTCTGGCTGCTGCTGCCTGAACAGCTGGAGATCCCTGATCCGGCCCTCAGCGCTCACTGAGGGTGATCCGGCGGCGGGTAAGCCGTGCGGCTGGATCTGCAAAAAATGCAATAGCTGCATAAAAGCAGGCGATCAGTAGGCAGACCATGACCACCCCCCTACACGCCGTATATTGCGGCAAAGATCCCCCCTTTCGGCGCATTGCCGCTACGCAGACGAGCCCGCTTCCATGACAAAAGAAGATGAAAAGACCATCAAGCAGACGCTCAGTGAAGCCGAGCGGCTGCTGAATGAACTCGACAATGTGAGAAGCGATAGACCTAGAGAGAATTTCCCACCACCAAAGTGGACGATCGAAACGAGAACGAAAGCCAGTCGAGAGTTCAAAATCACGGAAGGCCCAGGCCTGTGGATTGCCTTTGGTTCCTTGATCTCTGGTGTGGCCATTTCTGCTCTGGTGTTTAGCGCAATGCGTCAGTCCCCGATCAACAGCGCTGTTCCCATGGAGCCACCCACGACCAAAGCTTCGGAGCAGAGATCGAATACGGAACCAACAGCTAAATCTGCTAACGCCGAAGAAAGACAATCAGAACCTAAACCCGCTGTCGAGAAACAACAACAGTCTGATTTCAAACCCCAAGCTCCTCCACCTAGGGGCGCCTGGGGTTCGTTTACCGAGTATAAATTCGGTCAAATACCCGGAGGAGACTACCCTGATAGTTGTGCATTCTCGCGTACCGATGCAGCGGGAAGAACAACCACAGACAAGTCAGCAGTGGAGTATTGGGCCTGTCGGGACAATGGTGGCAATGACTCTGATGGATACACAGTGTCCTGGTCGGATGGCAAGACAACGCGCTACATGTTCGGTCCAGAGGGGGATGGATCTGTTGTTGGAACCAACGGCACAACCTATCCGATGACATGGCGAAACGATACGCACGACGGCACCAAGATCATCGTGATCTCCCATCAGGATGGGGCCACCACATGGATCCCCGGCAACGTCAACTGATGCGTTTGCCACTACGGAGACATGGGATAGTGGTTTTGCAGTTGATTTTGATGGGGCTTTCCGGTTGTGGTTGGATCCCACTCTTTAAGCCCAAGGAGCCAAGCACCATCGATCTCATTCAGCTTGAAGAAGAGAGCAAAAGAGAAGCGAGCATACAAAAAAGATCTGCCACACAACAGACGCCAAAGCAGCCGCACAGCAAACAGATCACAGCAGCTTCCCCACGCCGCGCACCGCTTACCCCTGTTGCCGTGACCCCGGAAGCGGCAACTGCATGTATCCGGTCAGCAGGAATTCCAGCAGAAACCACAATCGCAGCGGATCCAACGAACTACGGCAACCGTGAGCCAACAGATGATCAGGGCAAACCCGTTAATCATGTCCCCATGCTGATCGTGCTCCATGAAACGGTGGCATCGGAAACGGAGACTCTGAATCTGTTTCGAACCCGGCATGACAATGAGTCCGAGCAGTCGAGTTATCACATGGTGATCGCCCGAGATGGACGCCGCATTCGCACCGTGGGCGATGACTATCGTGCCTATGGAGCTGGAGACTCAGCAATATCAGATTATACTATCCGTCTGAAAAAGGGTTCAGACGGATCCCTGAATAACATCGCTCTCCACGTGAGCCTTGTCTCGCCGGAAGATGGTCGCGGAGATAATGCAACGCATTCGGGTTACACAAAGCGGCAATACGCCTCAACTGCGGCACAAGTCTTGATCTGGCAGGCCACTTACGGTATCCCGATCACTTACATGACCACCCACAAAGCGATTGATAGAAGCAACACCCGCAAAGACCCACGCAGCTTTGATTCGATAGAATTTGGCGATGCCTACCGCCATCTCGCGGCCTCCTGTGGGCTCCAGGCCTATGCGGCACGGCGGTAACAAGCAAGCTGTCGGATTGGAATTTATGCAAATACTGCATAAATATCGGACTCCAAAAGGGGCCAGCGATTCGTGGGCGGTTTGGCGCCGGATAACTGTGCGTGCAGCGCAATTACTGCTAGCATTTAGCAGTTAGGCTGCATACAGGCCTCAATAGCACTCAAGCGCTTCTTTGGCATCAATGGCAATCAGAGCCGCTGCAGCAAACCAAGAAAAAGGTTGGGTTTGGACCGCCATGGCATCAGGCCTGATCCTCATGCTTGGAGCATGCCAGCCGGCTGCGCGCCTCGGGAACTGTGTCACAGGTGATGACCAGCTAATCAGCAAGCTCCAGAAGCAATGGGAATCGGTGCCTGCTGCAAAGCAGTTGGATCTTGGTATTGATGGCAGCGGCTCTATGCTTGGTCTGACAGGAACTGCAAAAACAAGTGCAGCCTGGAAAGCGATGCTGAGAGGCGTCACCCTGGCAGCTGCTGCTTCGGGCACGCCCGTTAACGCACAGAGGAGTGGAAGTGGAAGGCTGGAACGAATCCAAAGTGTCAGCGAGGCAGCTAATCCTTGCTTCTTCTCAGGATGCGGTGGATTCGCTCCAGTCACCTCAAGTCTCGATTCACTCTGGAAAAGAGAACCTGTCGAGAAAGCTGTGCCCCTCCGCATGGCTATCACTGACCTTGAGGTCAACGATGGTGAAATCAGTGGTCTTGTTAGTGCCATCAAGCCACATGTTACGAATGGGGCTGTGGTCGGTGTACTGGCAGTCAAACTTCCATTTAGTGGCAGAGTCTATAACAGCGAGAGCCAAGTCGTTCACTCGGGCGAAACACAGCGTCCGATATACCTTCTCACAACTGGCCCTAAGGCACAGGTACATGAGTTACTGAACGAGATACGCTCTAAATCGGCGTTGGGAGGCGTCTCATCAGACAGTATGAAGATCAGTTATCTGGATGATCGGATCAGTGAGCCGACTTTAAAAGCTGCTGCCGTCGAGGGTGTACCAGTCCAAGCCATCACAAGCGGACTGCCCGTCCGGATCGGGAACATCAATTACAGCCAATCAAGCAATCCCGATTATCAGTTTGTGCGTCTCTCTCCTGATGCTAAAGGCGTGCGGCTTGCAAGTCGGTCTGGTCTCAGCACAGTTAAGAGCAAGCTTAATGATTTGGGCTTGGTCACATTAGAGCCAGTAGGTACGGGGGCTTTCGTTGCAGGCGTGAGCGTGAAAGGAATGCAGATCCAGGACAAAGATCTGATCGTTGAGCTTTCTGTTTCTCCAGGAGTTGCTGCATCCGTGATCCGTGCGTCAGTTCCTCGTGGACAGATGCCGGAAGACTGGTGGATGCGCTGGAACAGGGGCGATCCATCAGCGCCAGATGCCAAGGATCAAACGGATGGTCTTTTACTCCTGTTAACAAGCCTTGGCAAATTACAAGCTCCAGCAGGATCAACACCGGCATCAGCATTCTGTCTTGCTTTCAGTCACTAGTAGAGGATTTCAAACGATGCGAACAATCCAGTGGGTTCTCCTAGCAGCGAGTTTCGCTTTTGGAATAGTCTGGACCTTCCAAATCCAGAACAGAATTCTTTTATTGGTCTTTCCTGGAATGCTGGTCGGTCCGGGCATGGACCTCAATGGTTTTCTTCAATCCGGTAGTAGCCCTGCCTTCACTGTTCTCTGGTGGGGTTGCTTTATAGCATTAATCATTTGGCTCATCACAACCTTGACATCTCGGCCACAAAGCTCAATAGATGTTCGACGTAAGCAACCCCTATGGTGGCTGGCTGCGAGCATCCTGGTGGTTTTTGGTTGGTTGTGCCTTAGCTGGTTTACTGTCTTTACATGGCAGGTGACGCAGACAAGCCCAATCGCTAGCAATGGAATTAACTATTACCCCGTCCCAGCGCCAGGATGGATTCTTTTGATCATGCTTGTGATTCTAGATGTTATCCTGTTGTTTTGGTTGCCAACACTTCTGGCCTCGCCACGAACATACAGATTCGTGGTGCCAGGTGCCGTGAAACTACTAGGAGGTCGTTGAGATGAAAGAAGTATTTGCTATTGGTGTGGGTGGAAGCGGCGCCAAATGCGTTGAAGCCTTGACCCACATGCATGCCTGCGGCTTGCTTGCCGAAGCAGACGGAACGCCAGCAAGGCTCGGAGTCTTCCTAGTCGAACCAGATCAACAAAGTGCTCTGCTTGCGAGAGCCCAGACCGCAATCAAGCGCTATTTGGCTATGCGCACGGCCATAGGTCGTGGAGCGGAACAATTCGCAAGAGGTGAACTACGCGACTATGGGCATTGGAGCCCCCTGAGTTCCGCGTCTGGAGCGATGAGCCTTGATCAAGTCTTTCCGAAGGCTGTTTTACGCACTCAAGCTCCAGGGTTAGCGGCGCTCTTTGATTGCCTGTTCCCACCCGAAGAACAGAGCGTTGATCTTGAGGTCGGATTCAGAGGGCGACCCCCTATCGGCTCAGCGGTGATGAGCCGGGTGAACCTAGAAAAGGAAGCGCAGGTTGGACTTTGGCAGCAAATGCTCTCCGATATCCAAACAGCTGCCGGCAGCGGTGAAGCAACCGTGATCCATCTGTTCGGCAGCGTGTTCGGCGGAACCGGAGCTTCAGGAGTGCCAACCCTTGGGCAACTTCTAAAGAATTGGCTGAAGCAACAGGGCTTAACCCGTGTTCAGGTACAGGCATCACTGTTGCTACCGTATTTCGATTTTGAAGGAATAGCAAATGATGACACTGGAGTTCACGCTGAATCACGTAACTTCCAGCTCAATACCGATGCAGCTCTTCAGTATCTGAGCACAAGTGGTGAAGCCTGTTTTGACCATGTCTATTTAATCGGTAGTGACATCAAGGCTCGATACGGTTTCAGTATCGGTGGAGTGTCTCAATCCAATGATGCACACCTTGTAGAATTGCTCGCCGCGCTTGGCTTACGCCACCCCGCGCAGGAGAGTGGCGGATATGCTCATGTTCTCAGCCGAGCGCAGCAGCAAAGTGTGAGTTGGGACGATGTTCCCGATGATGAGTCTGTCGGCGAGGCTCTGGCACGAGGAGCACGTTTTGCTGTGGCCTGGCGCAACAACATCAGCCGGGAAATAGATGACGCACAGAATGTGTTAATTGCACGTTTCCTTGCGGGAGCACCATGGGCGCGCCTCTTCTTTAATCCAACGGGAGAAGCGATGAGCCGAAGCGGAAAGCCAGGGATCCGGGATAAGGAGCAACTGACGACTAAGAATGCGATAGATCAATACTGCGACACCCTATTGCAATGGTTAAATCAAGTATCTAGTAATCTAGGAATCTCATTCAGGCAGGAGTTGTTCTCGGCTTCTCAGCTAACTGTTCGGGACGATTGGACCAACGATCTGCAGCGTATCGTTCAGGGAAAGGCTCGTCCACAGCGCAGCAATTCCGCTGACACTGTCGAAACCATCAAGGTCGCGATGGATCAATTGCCTGACCAGGCTGTAGTCAATTTCGGCATGGCTGGATTGGCTGACTGCTTATGGCAACAGATACTCTGATTTATTGACAACGGTCTTAGCCTACTGAACACTGCTCTTCTTACCAAAAGGTCCCATGGCTTCATCCCAACATCCGAATATCGTTCAGATTCCCTGGTTCCCAAAGACTGAACCTCCAATCTCGGGTGGAGCACAGGCTGGTATTTGGCAGGCCCGTAGCCAGCAGAGTCTCTCGACAATCGCAAAGAGCCTGGTGTATGAGGTATCCACAAGTCGTGTCAACTCACTTCCCTCACCTTGGTCGCGCGCACTGCAATTTGAGCAAGCAGTTCTCAATACAAGATATCCAACGCGTGATTCACTGCTCGAGGAGTTGTTCGGCGGTTTGGCCTGCATCGGCCTTTGGGATATGTTCGGCTTACGCCTTGATGCTCAGCGCGTATCACTGCAGGACTACGCTGATGTGCAGGACGATGCTGTAGGGCCATTTGCACGAAGCCTTTCAAGTTCCCTACCTGACGGAAGCACTTCCCTATCTCGCCTGCCGGATGGCAGACATCCCTGGGATGTCACTTATGTATTCGAGCTCCAAGGTGTTGTCGTTGGATTCAGTTCACCATCGACCCTTTTCTGCCCTGCCGTTCACTTGCCCGAAGCGGTCAGAGGGATGGGTTGGACGACAGGCGGCCGTTTTAGCAGTCCTGTTGGTTTCCTGGGAGCGCAGCAGCGACAGGCTTTAGCCAATTGGTTTGGCCATGTCAGAAATGGTGTTCTGACAGCAAATGATCTCAACAGTCAGACAACAGCAGGACTGCTGGCCCAGGTTCTGGAATCTTTCACCAACGATCTCATCGGCGGTAGGCCTGGCACTCCGACACTATCGGATCGGGCACGTGTTCAGAATCTACCTTCCAACCCTGTAAGTCTGTCCCTCTTGGGACGACCAGCCAAGGGCGGAGATAGCGTCAGTCAGGCCACGCTTGAGCTCGGCGATCGAAAGCGCACTCCGCTTGCTAGAACTCCGGTGGACAAACCTGTCATCCTGGTTGATCCGGAGATGCCCAGCAAGCTTGGGATCAGTGCGGCAGATATCTCCCTATTCCAATCAGCCACGCTGGAATCCATTGGTTTTGATCCAGCCCAGCTTGAGAGGCAGTATGGCTCCGAAATTCGCGTCATCACCCCCAACCAGATCTTTCTTGATGAACTCTATCTCTTGCCAGGTGAACAGGGACTGATGAACTCCTGGCTGTCAAGACGCCTGGAAGGAACTCCCACCGTGAATGGTGAACGTGTTACTCCATTGTTGCCATTCCGTCCCGAAATCCGGAACCTGTTTAGCAGTAAAGAGCTTGAAGAACGATGCGAACTAAGGCTTATTCAAAGTGGTGTGGCGTCAGAATTGGAAGTCAGAATTAGCCTACCTCTTCAAGGCCAACGTGAAGGCTACAACATCAGTCGCTCCTATCTGTTGAAAGAAGAGAATCTCGTCACAGACAATCTACCAGTAATTACGCTATGGCCCTATGTATCAGATGAGCATTGGAAACTGTTTTATCTCTTCTGTGACGACAGCCCAACGGGACTGACAGTCGATGGTTTCAGTGACTACGATCGAAAAATTGGACAAGATGGCCAGCAAGTCGTCAAATATTTCACGACCTCCCACTTTCCAGATCTCGTTCGGTTGAGTGAACGCGGTCAAGATCGTGGGCTTCTCCCTGTCACGCCGCCGCCGCCCAATGCCAACCAGTCAGAGCTATGGCAAGTAGGGATTGATTTTGGTACGTCATTTACCAACTTCTTCATTGATGCCGGTGATGGTCCGAAGCGGAGGCATCTTGAAACCCGAGTTGTTTCATTGACTCTCTCTGAAAAGGAAACCAGACGCCAGCGATTGAACCAGTACTTCGTACCAGAAGAGATGTTTCCGAACGCCGATAATGGTGGCAATCCACCGACGGCAACGGCAATCAGCCTGCGTGGTTGGCAGGAAGTTCTAGGGAATGTTCCGGAGCTGTTTCACGAGGCCCGTTTGCGTGTTCCCATGCCAGGGGAATTTGGCGGTGTGGAGTTGCGTACGGGATTTAAGTGGGAGCAGATGCAATACCAGAAGCCCTTTCTTAAAGAGCTTGCACTCCTCATCAGTGCAAATGCAGCAGCTGGGGGGGCTTCTGAAATTCATTGGTCCGTGTCCTATCCCAGCGCATTTTCACCGAGTGAAGTGGCACGATATCGCCGCGTTTGGACGGAGTTATGTGCTGAACTCAATGCCCTCACTGGTGTGAAACACCAGCTGAACAAAAAAGGCGGAGAAGGTGGTCTCCAAACGGAAGCTGTTGCCTTTGCAAGTTATTTCGGAAACTTCCAGAACCGCCAGATGGTCCACACTTCTTGTCTGGATGTGGGGGGCGGAACAACAGACATTTCGATTTGGCAAGAGAATCGGTTGATCCACCAGGTTTCCGTGCCCTACGCAGGTAGAGATATCAGTTCCCAGTTGCTGCGGCGCAAGCCCTTGTTTCTGAAATCGCTCTTTCCTCCAAGCCTAACGGCTGAAATAAATGACGACGAAGCAAGAGCGAGACAAGATCGAAACTTCACCAGCAGGCTGGACAACATCATGCGCTATGGGTCGGCCGAGTTGTTGGCAGGCAGGCTCGATATGCTCGCCAACCAATCCTCAGCCTTGCAGGCGCCACTGCAGCAGTTCTTAAGCCTGCTTTCCATTAGCTATGGTGGTCTGTATTACTACCTAGGCCTTGTTCATCGCGTACTGCGCGAAGAGGGAAAACTAACACGTAAAACACCAACTCCTGTGTATGTGGGAGGCAACGGTGGTCGCATGATCAATTGGATCGATCCAAGCTCTCCATTTCAGAGAGATGGTGATATCGATAGGCTCTTTGAGAAGCTACAAATTAAATCATCTCATTGCGAACAAGGTCGAGCCAGCACGACTTTGTCCGATGCCTACAAGGACGAAACAGCATGCGGGTTGATCAGCGAAGGTGTCAATCTCAGCGGCGACTTTAATCCACGTGATGACCACATGATCTGTGGTTCTTCATTGCGGGTCAACAATTTGGTTTTTACCGAAACGAGTCGTGTCGTCATACCCCATGAAAGCGCACGTATTGAGCGCTATGAATTGACAGACCTAGAAGCCATCAAAAAGTTCGTTCAAGCCTATGACGAAAGCTTAGCCGAGCTCCGCATTCGTAATCTTTCCCCGATCAGCCAATTGAGTTCAAAAGATGGCTTGTGGCAAGAAGTCGAAACTGAGGCCCGGTCGTTGTGTCTTGCCAAGGTGTGCCAAGAGTCGAGTGATCTAGAACCTGAACCAGGCTTCATTCTGGGGCTTCGAGCCCTAACCAACACCCTTGGCCGCCTCTGGGCGGAACGTTTCTGAGGTCGCCAGCCATGACAAATTGTCGCACTCGAATTCATTCTGCTTTTGCCTCTCTTGTTATAATCGGGTTGACTTGCACAGGGTGTACTGATTTAGGTAAAAACTGGCTATCTAAATCCAAAGTGGAAACTCCACCCAAAACTCTCAAGACGTCAAAGGCGGCAGATACGATCGGCGATGCTCTAGCAATAAGTCCTCGAAAACTGTTTGACATTGGTCTTGTCTTAATTAGTTTGTCCGGGATTGCTATTGGGATCGCTGGATACAGTAAAGCAAAAGAGGCACTGATGGAGAGCGAAGACAACGAGAGAGACCTTGCAAGCTACAAGGATCATGTTGTCATAAGCTACCTTAACTCAAAATCCGAGAGATTATCCAAAATAGAAAACGAACTTCAAAGACTTTCCAAGGACTTGAGGCAGTCGGGAGAGCTTCTTGAAAAAGCTAATACCAAGACATTCATGGATCGATCAGAATACAGCATTGAGAGAAGCCGACTTCTTGCTGATTCAACTGAGAATCCGCAAGTTTCACTAAATCAAAAGGCACAGCTCGAACGTTCAAACTCAGATCAAGTTAGAGCTCCTGGTCCTTCTTTTAATGTATCCGGCCAATCCCAGCTACACACAAGTAGCAGCCAGTTTGGCTCCAAACCCATCAAAACTGCCGCGCAGCAGCAGGAGGAGCTCACAGCAGCTGTTAACGGTAACGAACGGCAAGCGGTCAAGAACGCAACCCGGACCCAGCTGAATATCACCAGCGATTCTGATAATGCCATTGCAACAGGCCGACTTACCCAAACAGAGCTGGAGGAAGTTAGTGGTGGTGGTAGCTATCTTCTCATGGTGATTGAAACTCAAGGATTGCTTTATCCAACTGAGCAAACCCTCAATGGATTTGGTCAATTACAACCAGCCAAAGGTGTATTTGCTTACCTAAAACAATCAATTGCTACTCCACAGGTATTAACACCGGCCTTGGTGGAGCGCGTAGGGAGCAATTGGCGCGTGCAGCAACTCGGTACGATTGCGGTTCCTGTTTAGTCAGGTGTTTCAAGGATCTTCAGTCTGCTTTCCAGGATCCGGAGTCTTCTCTCCAGACTGTGTTTGAGTGGATCAGGTTGAAGACCCACTGAACCCTTGCTGACAAGGAACCACCTGCGACCATGCTCCACGACAGATGCCCGACCGGGCTTCAACAGCTCAAGTTCGGCTGGTAGCTTCGCCTGCTTCTCAATTTCAAATAATCGCTGAAGACTTTGATATTGTGAAGGCCGGCTTAGCAATCCAGGCCTAGGTAACAAAAGCCACTCTCCCTCAATTGTCTCAATTACCCAACTTGAACCTTGCGCAAAAAGCTCAATCTCTATTTCCGTGATCATGCCACTTAAGGTACGTCCGCTAATGCTGCATGAACGAGCGAATGGTTGCAGCAGACTTGGAGAATTGCGATAGATCTCTAATATTGATTCGTCTGTGAGATTTAAAGGCAGGATGCCTTGGGCAATTGGACTATGCTCTGCCTTGTAATCGCTAGGTGATCGTGTTGTGTCTGCACCAGTTGCGGCAGGATCACGATAGACTTGTTCATCCGTTTCTATATGCGCGAGTCTTAAGATTAACGCATCAATCTGCTGCTTCGTTTTTGTCAAGTCATCTCGAACTGTGTTGATTCCTGTATCCCAAATATGCTCCATCGCAACTCGGTTAACCTCTTCAGTTTCTAGCAAATGGTCGCTCAAGCGCCTCACGCTCGTTAGCAGAAACTTTACGGATTCAACGATCTTGTCCGTTTCCATAACAGCAGGGCCTCACCCTTGCACTTGAGCTTAATTTTCGCGCCTGTGCATGCTACTCGTCAAGTCAGTGGATCTTCCATTTATGCAGTATTTGCATAAATTTGGCACCTGGCTGTCGATCCTTGGTGGCTTCTCCTGTAAACTAAAGAGAGGCATTACTCCTTAAGGAGCCAGTAAAGCATGACGCTTGAGAGTTTCCTGATTGAAGTGACCAGGTTTGCCATACTCCTGTTGATGGCTGCCATTGGGGTCGGCTCAATACAGCTCTCAAACATTTTGAATCGCCGCATTCGACCTCTCTCTGAAATATTGGCCAGGCAACATCAGAATGAGACAACAGATGAGCTTAGCCATGATCTTGAAATATGCAAGAACCGTTATGTCAGCCTACTTGAAAATGTGGACAATATTGATACAGCTGAATTCAGTGCTGGCTGGATTGAGACACTCAATTTCTCTTTTAATGGTCGGACGCTCACAGCCGCGACTGCGCAAGCTTGGATCAGGCAAGTACCGAGCATTCTTATTCCTCTCGGATTGCTCGGTACATTTGCAGGTCTGACTGTTGGCCTTGGAAGGATTTCTGGCGTCTTAGCCAAGAATGTCAACCCCACCCAGGCAATGGATGCATTGTCAGAATTATTACAGCCGATGGCAACGGCATTTGAGACCAGTTTGCTTGGATTGCTGCTTAGCCTGATCGTATTGATTTGGACACAGATCAATGGAACACGTTCATGCCTTGAGCGCTGTGAATCCCTGCTGAGCAGTTGGCTTGAAACGGTGTTGCCACAGCAGCTCGGTGAACGTGTCATGGCACCGCTAAGGGATTCACTTCAGAGGCTTAATACCACTACAGGAGAGCTACCTCTACATCTGTCAGTTGCAATTGAAGCCGGCATGAATAAAGCTTTCAATGCAAAACTAAACCAACTCTTTGATTCCCAGGCGGACTTGGCAGTCGAAGCAAATTCAGCTGTTCGTGCTCTCAGCATTTTTGCAAGCACACTGAATGAGAGTGGACAGGACTTTGTTGATGCAGCTCAGATTTTCCAACAAAGTGATTTTGCAACGACACTAGAAGGTTCAGTCCATGGCCTTCTTGAATCCAGGGAATTACTCACCGCCAGTACCGAAGCTCTGAGTTCCAGGCTTCTTGAAGTACGTGATACTCTCCTGACAACTCAGGCTGATTGGGGATTATTAGCTAAAGCTGCTGAACAGGAATTGGGGGCCAGTCGGATTGCTCGAGAGGAATTTCAGGTTGGAATCAAAACCCTCCAAAGTGCCACGTACATGCTCGAACAAAGCATGACTGCAGCGTCAGAGTCGGCGAAACAGCTCAGGGAGGCCAGGCTGGAGGTCATGCGTGACCGTAAACTTGCTATTGAAACAGCAACAGCAATTCAGCAGCGACTTACTTTTGATAACGAATCTTCTACAAGCCTTCAAGCTTTTGCAGGATCCCTTGAATCTATGATCATTAATTGGAACAGCAACGTTGAACGTCTGAATGCTCTCAGTATTGGTTTTATCGAATCCGTTCGTAACGCCAAACTAGAAGATGAAAACATTCTCCGGGATCGAAGCCAACTGGCTAGCCAGACAATTGCCAATCTACATAAGCAGCTGTTGGATGAGCTTGGTCAAACGATAGCTGACCAACGCACCGCTCTGGAGTTATTAGCACCTACTGCCCAATCTGCTAAGACATCAACAGAAATGCTTTTAACGCAACTTGAGCAACTCAAGAATCGAGTAGAGGTCATCAGCTTGGCCACTTATTCAGGCAATAATGAAGAACGGAGCAACTAGAGATGGCAAGGATTCGACGCTCTAAGCAAGATCAGGATAGTAACTATTGGATCGGCTACACCGACTTGCTCAGCAACAGCCTATTGATTTTGTTGCTTACGGTTGCAGTCACTGCCCTTGCAAGGGCAAGTAGTGAAAAGCCACCTTTGCTACGTTTAACTGAGGAAGGATCGTTTAGGTTTGACAGTGGAAGTTACCTGCTCAGCCCTGTCTTTGCCAAGAGCCTTGATCGACGGATTCCTGAAATACGAGATACAATAGCCAAGTATCGCATCGACAGTGTTGAGGTGATAGGGCATACTGATGGACAACCTTCGCCTGGAATGAGTAACCTCGATCTTCTTCTGCCTAAGGCTAATCGGTCGTCTGCGTTACAGGGCTATCATGCGGGCTCCAATACTGATCTCGGATTGCTAAGAGCCGTTGCCGTTGCTAATTACCTGAGACTCAAGCTCGATCCGACTGGTTCGCGCGGCCTTCTGATCCGCCCCTATTCGGCAGGGAGCCTGATCAGCAACGACGGTCAATATCTACCTGCCGATACCCGTGATCGTGCTGATCGGCGGCGTATAGAGGTGCGCTTTACTCGTAGGGAGGAGCGCTGACATGACTTCAGAACCTACCCCTTTGTCACGTCTCCTACAGCTTGAAAATGCAATCGAGCAGCTCATCGCTGCCAACCTTCCTCATGGGCTGCAGCAGCATTTAGTCGACAAGGTAAAACCAGCGGCAATTTGGCCAGCCGATGAACTGCTTTTAACTCGTTTACTGCGCCGCACACCTGAGGTATTGCAAGCCTATCAGTCACCAGCAGAGTTAACAGATACCAATGCTCAAGGATTGCACCTTTCGATTGCAGAGTCGACATCCTTCTTCCATTGCTGCGAATTAATCGATGGTGATGCTGTTGTTTGGGTTGATGCCAAGGCTCCTGATTGGGCGTGGAAGAGTCAAATATTTAGACACCTTTTCAGTACACCACTGGATCTCGATGATTCATCACCTTTTGTCTTGCAATCACTCCCATTGTTCAAGCCAATTTCTCGTGGAATCTCCTGGACGCTGCAACGCCGAGGTGAGATGGTGGTGCAAGCTCGACAGTTTCCTGAGCAGGCTGAGCGAGCCGGGCTCTTACGTCGCATCGAAAACTTAGAGCGAGATCTTCTTCAGCAGAAAATAAAGCAGAATGAGCAACTTAATGAGCTCCAAGTCAAATTACGCGTTCAACACGAAATGATTGAGAGGCTTTGCCGATTGCTTCCTATTCCCAAGACATAAGCCTGCTGATTACTTTAGATCATGAAGCTGGTCGCCTGCATGATTCAACTGAGTTGCGCGCCAGCGTTGATTTCGCCAATTTCTTAGTCTTCTAATCGTTCAGGCCAGATTGTTTCCTGGTCAAGGAGCGCGCGATTAGTTAGATCTGGCTTTTGATCAGGCGGCCGATCAGAAGATCAGTTCATCAATTCGCAAGCGCTGTCACCCCCGCCGCAGGCGATTAGGGAAGGGCGCCCGCGGCGGCGGATCTTCATCTTGGGGATGCCGGCTCGCTGGCCTGTCCGCCTCGGCAGCAGCCTCACCCCCGGAGCCTGTGGCTGCTTGGCCGGCCTCCCCATGGGCCGCGAGCATGGCCCGGCAACGATTCACCAGCTCCTCCCGCAGTGCTGTCGGGGCCTCGACCCTGATCCCCTCGCCAAAGCCATAAAGCCAGGTGCGCAGATCGATGTCGGCGGCGAGGGTCCAGCTGGGGAGATCCAGTTCTAGGGGATAGGGATGGCTATCGGTGGGGGCGTTGGGCTCCAGCACGTGGGGTGCATCGGGGTGATGCCACCAGGAATCGCCGGGGAGAGGCCTTGAGAAGCGCACCTGCTCTCGGGGATAGCGGCCCATGCCTTCCCGCAGGAACGCAAAGGCCCAGGGAGTAGCCGAGAAGCGCAGGGTCTGCAGCACGCCCGCCCGGGCGCGGGGAGAGGAACTGGCCAGGGCCAGCTGGGCCTTGATGTCGTCGCCGAAGTGGATGCCGCCGCTGTGGTGGAGCAAGCGCTCCAGCCGTTGTAGGGCGGCGTGCTGCTGTTCGGGGCTGCGGCGCAGGCCATCGCTCGGGCCGCCACGCAGCGAGCCGCTGCGGGTCGAGGCGCCCTGGAGAGCAAGGCGATCGAGCCGCTCGCAGCGAATCAGGCCGTGTTCCTGGCCGATCACGTCTTCTTCAACGCAGAGATACCAGCCGACGTGGTGAAAGATCAGCTGCAGCGGCCACACCCGCCATTCGCCGGAGCCATCGCCGATGCTGGTGCCGCTGTGGCTGCCGGCACTGGAGAAACGCCTGAGCAGCAGCCGGCGCCGCTGTGCGATGGCCCGCTCGATCGCCTCGGCGCCACGGGGTGCCGCCAGCGACTCGCGCCGCACCAGGGCGGTGTCGACCACCCCGTGGCGGGCATAGAGGCGCAGGGGCGGTGTGGGCCCATCGAGGCCGGCCCAGGCCAGGCGCTGCTCGAGCTCTGCAAGCAAGGGCTGGGCGGAGGGATCGGCGAGGCGTCCGGCGGCTTGTTCCACCAAGGCCTTGATCTCCCGCAACCGCGGCGCCGGCAGCACGGCGGTGCCAAGGGCGTAGCCATGGCGCACGTTGTCGTTGGCGGTGCGGAAGCCGTAGGGGGTGAGCAGCTTTTCGAGGTCCTTGCGCAGGGTGGCGGTCTCACCGGGCAGGTAGCCGCCGGGGATGGCGGCGGTGGCGGCGATCAGCTGCTCATGGAGCGTGAGGGTGCTGGCCGGATCGCGATCGAAGGGCTGGTGCAGCAAGTGGCGCAGCAGGGTCATCACCCGCTGAAACACCGGCCCATCGCCCAGCGGCGGGTGGCCGCCATGGATGCCGCCCTGAATGCCGCTGCTATGGGGTGCCGCCGGCACCTCCGCCAGCCGAATCGGCGCCAGGGTTTCCCCCCCAAAGCAGAAGCCATTGGCCTCCAGCCAGTTCAGATCAGTCCGGATCGCGCCGGCATCGCCAAAGCATTCCCCATGCAGCTGGCCAAGGAAGGCTGCAGCCCGCTCCGCCAGATCACCAAGGGGCAGGGGCGACACGATCGCCTCCAGTTGTTCGCGGGTGATCGGATCGCTGGCGTCGAGCTCGGGGTAACGGCTGAGCAGGCGAATCACGAACAGCAACCGCTCCAGATCGAGCAGGCGCGAGTAGCCATGGAGCTGCCAGTGGGTTTCACGGGCCCGGGCGCTGCGGATGCGGCGATCCAGCGCCGCCAGCTCGGCGGCCAGCAACGGCTCCAGGTCGTCGTGGTGGGTGGGCACAACGGCGCAGAGGGCCGCAAAGCCCTCACCCCGGCTGGGCCCGAAGTGAGGATCGGCCAGGGCGGCAGCCATCTCCTGGATCACCGCCTCGGGCACCTGGCGCTCGCGGCGGCGGTTCCACTCCAGGCAGGTGGGCAGGGCGGTGTAGAGCCACCAGCCGATCCACTCCACCGGCGCCGGCAGCGGCAGGGCCTGGGTGAGGGCCAGACGCCAGGGCCGGCGGGCGTGGGTGGCATCGATGATCACCGGGATTCCGGCCGCCACCGCTTCGATCAGCCGTTGCTGCAGGCGCTGTTGGATGTCGATCCAGGGCCCCTGCACGGCCGCATCGCCAAACACCTCGGTGCGGATCGCATCGGTGGAGAGCACCAAGGCCGGCGGTTCACCGGGGGCGGTGAGCAAAGGCGCCAGGGTCCTGGCCAGGGTGGTCTTACCGCTGGCGGGCGGGCCGATCAGCAGGTGGCAGCGCAGCGGCGCCGCTGTGGCGGAAGGCAAGGAGGGCAAGCATCGTGATGACTCCAGTCTTTCGCAGGTGAATCGTTCACGCCAGGGGCTGTCTTGGTGACGCTGGGCCCCTGCGAATCAACAGCGCTCTGTGGCCAGCTCCTGCTCCGTTGAAGCCTGCCTGCCGTCAAGGCGACGCCAAGGCCCCAGCTACTCCCCGCCAGGCCCTCTGGAGCCACTGCATGTGCTCGATCTGCTGGAGCTCACCGGAACACAGACCAAGGCGGCCCGAGCCCTGGGCATGCACCAGAGCACGGTCTGCCGCAGCGCCGCGCTGATGGGCGAGCAGTTCCGGCTGCAGCCAAAAAAGGGGGCGAGTGTCTGCCGCTACGGCAGCAATGAGAGTCTGAGGCTGTTGAGGCTGGCCTACCGGGCCCATCGGCTGATGGGCGGCCAGCTGCGGATCGCCACCGACCCCTTGCATCAGGCACTGCTGACCGGGATGTTGAGCGTGCAGGCGGTGCCGCCGCGCATCCGGCCTTCGCAGGAGTGGGCGCAGCTGCTGAGCCAGGCCTTGATCGATGCGGCGATCGTGTCGTCCTGGTGCCACCCGCGAGTTCTGGCCGGCGAGCGCCTACCCAGCTGGAGCGGATTGATCACGGTGCCGCTGGGGACGCTGCCCTTGCCGCTGGTGTGCCATCCGCCGGCCATGGCAAGCGATTCCGCTCCCCGCAAGGTCCTGTTGCCCCGCCGCAATGTCACACCGCTGCTGCATGAGGCGCTGGCTTGGTATGGCTTCCAGGTGGAGCAGCAGCCGATCAGCTGCCAGGACGTGCCCTCCTGGCTGAAGCGCATGCACGATCGCCAGCTGGCGATGCCCCTCTGCCCGGGGCTGGTGGATCAGGGCTGGATCGAGACCCAGAACCTGGTGCCCCATCCCGAGCAGCCCCATCTGATCGAGCAGCTCTGGCTGCTGCTGCCGCAGGGGTTGGTGGGCAGCAGCCGGGAGGCGAGGCACCTGATCCGCACCTTGCGGCAGCGGGTGGAGAAGGCGGGGGAGGCGCTGATCGGTGAGGGAGAGCAGCATGAGATCGAGAACGGTCCGACAGCAGGGGGAACCCGCCAGGCCGGTCCTGCCGAGGCCTCATGGAAAAACTATGCAGCTAGTGCATAGGTGCGCCGTCAAGTGGATGGCAAACCCATGGCGTTTGCTGCTGTCCCGCAGTAGAACTACACAGACTCCGGCTCAGCGACATCAGCGTATGGCTATGGGGAGCATCAGGGCAGCTCGATCGGGTCAAGGGCGGTGGCATCTCGCCTCTCATGACATCGCCCCATGCCAGTGGTGCGCCCTGATCAGTGGCCTGCGATGAGCGAGCGCTTCTTCAACGACCCGATCCTCAACTCCCCCTACGAGCGCCCCAGCCGGCATTGGGAGCTGGTGAAGGGCATCCCCACGCAAGTGGAGTTGGAGGGGCGCCGGGAGTCGCAGCTGATCACGCCGATCCCCAAGCCCAGGAAACGGGGCGGCAAGGACGAGCAGCGAGAGCTGGAGTTCGGGGCCCAAGGGCTGTCGGATAGCGACCAGCAGTACGAAGTCACCCAGCAGATCAACTCGATCCGGGCGCTGGTGGAGGAGTGGCGTCAGGCCCCCGAGAGTCAGTGGAAAGTCACACCTGAGACCGCCAGGCTGCTCAAGCACTGGCGTCACCACGAGTTCCAGGGGATCCGGCCCTTCTACTGCCAGATCGAAGCAGCCGAGACCGCGATCTGGTTCACGGAGGTGGCTAAATAATGGTTCACCTGCAATGTTTACCCAGAGAAGAGCATCTGATAGGAACTTGGCTGCCTATCACGAATTCGACGAGGTAGCAATCCAATGAAGCTTTACGTTGGCATCACAGATGCCGATTGGTTTCGCTACCTGAGCGAGCGTAACGCGGAAGAGATGAACTTTTGGCGCCCGCGCGCGACCAGCCAATTCAAGATTCTCGAGCCAAATGAGCTTTTCTTGTTCAAATCAAAGTACCCTGAAAACAAGATTATCGGCGGGGCTTTTTTCGTAAGGCATACAACTCTTCCGCTCGACCTCGCCTGGAAAGCATTCGGCGACGCCAACGGCATGCCTGATATTCAGAGATTCCGAAGCAAAATT